>Ga0209172_10000492_pt1 | contig 108118 bp, 84 predicted proteins | sample LarsenN4metaG_FD_184113 | JGI IMG/M metagenome (GOLD analysis project Ga0209172, IMG submission 184113) | Hot spring sediment bacterial and archeal communities from British Columbia, Canada, to study Microbial Dark Matter (Phase II) - Larsen... ... | reverse complement strand
CGCGACCAGGCACTGAAGGTGTGGACCTACGATCGCGAGTTCAGGACCACGTGGCGGCGGCCGGACGGAACGGCCATTCCTCTCGCGGTGCGCATTAGGTAGCGAAGAGAGCCCCGCGGCGGTGTGTGCAAACGGCCCGACTGTCGGCGATAATCCCGCCCATGTGGGGACGACCGCTCCTGCTGGGGTTGGCGCTGCTCGTCGCCGGCGGCAGCGCCGGCACGCTGTCCTGGCCGCGCACGCTTCAGGCCGCGCCCGCACAGACGCCGGCCTCGGCGGCGGTGTCCACACCTCACCGGGCGGTCCTCGACGGCTACTGCGTCACCTGTCATAACGCGCGGCTGCGCACGGCCGCGTTGCAGCTCGATACCGCGGACGTCGCCAATCCCGCCGGCAACGCGGCCGTCTGGGAGAAGGTCCTCCACAAGCTGCGGACGCGAGAGATGCCGCCGCCAGGCGCGCCGCGCCCCGACGCGGCCGCCTACGAGGCGCTCGCGGCGTATCTCGAAGGCGCGCTCGACAGCGCGGCCGCGGCCCGCCCGAATCCGGGCCGGCCGGGCGCCCACCGGCTCAGCCGCTTTCAGTACGCCAACGCGGTACGGGATCTCCTCGGCCTCGAGATCGACGCGGCCGCGCTGCTGCCGGCCGACGACCTGGGCTACGGCTTCGACAACATCGGCGACGTGCTCTCCGTGTCGCCGGTCCTCCTCGAGAAGTACTTGTCGGCGGCGGCGACGATCAGCCGTCTCGCGATTGGCGATCCGTCGCTCGCGCCGACGTCGACCGACTACCAGGTTCCGCCCGCGACGGTGCAGACCGACCGCGAGAGTCCCGACCTGCCGATCGGCTCGCGCGGCGGGTTGGCGGTCAGGCATCACTTCCCGCTCGATGCCGAGTACGTCATCACGGTTCGGCTGCAGCGGGGCAAGGACACGATCTCGATCGTCGGCATGACCGACGAGCATCGGCTCGACGTGCGGCTCGACGGCCGGCGCGTGCAGGCGTTCGCGGTCGGCGGGGCGCGCCGCACCGACGACGGCCTCGAGGTGCGGCTGCCGGTCGCGGCCGGCACGCGCCTGGTGGCGGCGACGTTCCAGAAGGACACGGTGAAGCCCGAAGGCGTCCTCTATCGGGCTGGCGACCAGGCGTTCTTCGAGGGCGTCGGGACCCTGTCGATCGCCGGACCGTACGCCGCGAAGGGCCCGGGCGATACGGCGCCGCGTCGACGGATCTTCGTCTGCCGCCCGCGCGCGACCGCCGACGAGGATCGATGTGCTACGCAGATCGTCACCACGCTGGCGCGTCGCGCGTACCGTCGTCCGATTGCGAAGGACGAGATTCCGTCGCTGATGCGGCCGTATCGGATGGTGCGGGAACGCGGCGGGTTCGACGGCGGCATCCGCTTCGCGCTGCAGCGGATGCTCGTCTCCCCTGATTTCCTGTTCCGCGTCGAAGTCGACCCGCCAGGCGTGGCGTCCGGCGCCGCCTATCGCGTGAGCGACGTGGAGCTCGCCTCGCGCCTGTCGTTCTTCCTCTGGAGCAGCATGCCGGACGAGGAGCTGCTCGGGCTGGCGGAACGCGGCCGGCTGGCGGACCGGGCCGTGCTCGAGCAGCAGGTGCAGCGCATGCTCGCCGACCGGCGCGCCGACACGCTCGTCTCGAGCTTCGTCGGCCAGTGGCTCTACCTGCGCAACGTCCACACGGCGCTGCCCGATCCGTCGGCCTTTCCCGATTTCGACGAGAACCTGCGCGCGGCGCTCGCGAAGGAGACCGACCTGTTCTTCGAGAGCATGCTGCGCGAGGACCGCAGCCTTCTCGACCTGCTGCGCGCCGACTACACGTTCCTGAACGAGCGGCTCGCGCGGCACTACGGCATTCCGGGCATTCACGGCGCCGAATTCCGGCGCGTGACGCTGACGAGCGACGAGCGGAAGGGGCTGCTCGGCCAGGGGAGCCTCCTCACGGTGACCTCGTATCCGAACCGCACGTCGCCGACGCTCCGCGGCAAGTTCGTGCTCGAGAATCTCCTCGGCTCGCCTCCCCCGCCGCCGCCGCCCGACGTCCCGTCGCTCAAGGAAGGCCAGAACGTCAGCCGTCTGACGATGCGGGAGCGGATGGCGCTGCACCAGGCAAACGCCGTGTGTGCGAGCTGCCACGCGCGGATGGATCCGCTCGGCTTCGCGCTCGAGGGATTCGACGGGCTCGGCCGGTGGCGCGCGGGCGTCGATTCGTCGGGCGTCCTCCCCGACGGCACGAAGCTCGACGGACCGGCGGGGCTGCGGCGCGTGCTGCTCGACCGGAAGGAGCAGTTCGTGACGACCTTCACCGAGCGGCTGCTCACCTATGCGCTCGGGCGCGGCGTCGAGCCGTACGACATGCCGGCCGTGCGCACGATCGTCCGCACCGCGGCGGCCCGCGACTACCGCTGGTCGTCGCTCATCATGGGAGTCGTCACCAGTGTGCCGTTTCAGATGAGGAGGGCTCGCTGACCATGATGGTCTTCAAGCAATCGATCCCGCGGCGGACGTTCCTGCGCGGCGCGGGCACGGTGCTGGCGCTGCCGCTGCTCGACGCCATGCGCCCGGCGTTCGCCTCGCCGGCGCAGACCGCCGCGTCGGCCTCGGCCAGGCGTCTCGTGTTCTTCGCAGTCCCGAACGGGATCATCATGAACCGGTGGACGCCCGGCGCGGAAGGACGCGGCTTTCCGCTGTCGCCGGTGCTCGAGCCGCTGGCCGCGTTCAAGGACCGTATGGTCGTACTGAGCGGCCTCGACAACAACGAGGCGCGCAAGCTCGAGTTCGAGATCGCCGGAGATCACCCGCGCGCCTGCAGCGCCTACCTCACCGCAACGCACCCGAAGATGACGTCGGGCGCCGATATTCGGTGCGGCATCTCGGTGGACCAGGTCGCCGCGAGCGAGCTGGCGAAGCAGACGCCGCTGCCGTCGCTCGAGATCGGCCTCGAGGCGCCGATGGTCGGCGCGTGCGAGTCGGCCTACAGCTGCGTGTACTACAACACCATCTCGTGGCGCTCGCCGACCCTCCCGCTGCCGATGGAAAACCGCCCGCGCGCGATCTTCGAGCGGCTCGTCGGCGACAGCACCGACCCGGCGGCGCGCGCGGCGCGCATGCGCGAGAACCGCAGCATCCTCGATTTCGTCGCCGACGATCTGGCGCGGCTGATGCGATCGGTGGGCGCCTCGGATCGGCTGAAGCTCGATCAGTACTCGGACGCGGTCCGCAGCGTCGAGCGGCAGATTCAGGTGGCGGAGGAGCGATCGCAGACGGAGCTGCCGGACATCGAGAAGCCGATCGGCGTCCCGGATCGATTCTCCGACTACGCCAGGCTGATGATCGACCTCCAGGTGCTGGCATTTCAGGGCGACCTCACCCGCGTGTCGACGTTCATGGTGGGACACGAGATGGACGGCCGCGCGTATCCGGAGATCGGCTTCGGCGACCCGCACCATTCGCTGACCCATCACCAGGGCGACACCGCCAAGATCGAGAAGGTCGGGCAGATCAACGTCTTCCACGCGCGGGTATACGCGTACTTGCTCGAGCGCCTCCGGTCGACGCCGGACGGCGACGGGTCGCTGCTCGATCACGCGCTGCTCGTCTACGGCAGCTCGTTGAGCGACGGCAACATGCACCTGTACACGGACCTGCCCGTGCTGCTCGTTGCGGGGCGCGCCACCGGCATCGAGGGCGATCGCCACGTCCGCTACCCGGCCCATACGCCGATCGCCAACTTCTATCTGGCGCTGCTCGACCGGCTCGGCATCCACGTCGACCGGTTCGGCGACAGCACCGGCAGGATCGATCTGTGACGTCCGCTCGATTCGCGCTCGCGACGCTGCTGCTCGTAGCGACGGCGGCGCCCGCCCGCGCCGACACGCCGCTCATCGACGCGGCGCTGAAGGGCGATCGAGCCCTCGTCGAGACACTCGTCAAGGGCGGAGTCGACATCCACGCCGCCAACGAGTACGGCGCGACCGCGCTCTACGCGGCGAGCGCGGGCGGCCACACGGCGATCGTGCGGCTCCTGCTCGACGCGAAGGCGGACCCCAATGCCGCACTGCTCTCGGGCGAAACGCCGCTCATGGCTGCGGTCGACGACGGCCATGTCGACGTCGTTCGCCTGCTCCTCGAGCGCGGCGCCGACGTAAACCGGGCGGAGGCGCGCGGCGGGCAGACCGCACTGATGTGGGCGGCCGCCAATCGATTCCCGGAGCTCGTCCGGCTCCTGCTGAATCACGGTGCCGACGTGCGCGCCCGGTCGAAAGGCGATTTCACGGCGCTCCTCTTCGCCGCGCAGCAGGGCGACGTCGAGTCGGGCCGTCTCCTGCTGGCGGCGGGCGCCGATGCCAACGACCTGCGCGGCCGCGACCGCATGACCGCGCTGATGGTGGCGACGGCGAGCGGACATCGGAGCGTCGCGACACTCCTCATCGACAGCGGCGCGAATCTCGACTTCGCCGACGGCAACGGCCTGACCGCCCTGCACCATGCGGCGCTCGAGCCGCAAGGCGCCGCGCTCGTGCGCGTGCTCCTCGAGCGAGGCGCCAATCCCAACGCCCGGACGACGAGGGATACGCGGGAGAACACCACGGCCGGCGTGAGCCTGAAGGGCGCCACGCCGCTGTTTCTGGCGGCGGCGAAAGGGCATCTCGACACCGTGCGCGCGCTGCTCGCCGGCGGCGCGGACCCGTCGATGGCCACCGACAACGGCACCGCGCCCCTGCACGTGGCGAGCTGGGGCGGCGATCCGAATTTCCGCGACTGGTCGGACGAGGAGAAGCAGAACCTGTTCGAGGTCACGAAGCTCCTCGTGGAGCTCGGGGGGGACGTGAATTCAGCCGGCGAGCACGGGTGGACGGCGCTGCACGGCGCGGCGTACAAGGGCGTCGACGCCGCGGTTCAGTTCCTCATCGAGCGCGGCGCCCGGACCGAGGTATTCGACGAGTACGGGCAGACGCCGCTCAGCATCGCGAGCTCGATCATCACCGTGCGGAGCAACAACGCCTACTACCAGAGCTCGCGCATCGTCCGGAAGAGCACCGTGGATCTGCTCCTGAAGCTCGGCGCCCGTCCCCTCGCGGAGTCGGGCGTCGAGGTCCTGGGACGGTTCTACACGCAGCCGTAGGCGCTCGGCACGGAATCAGTTCGAATCGGGCCAGATCCTCCGTTGAACGGGCCTCGCGTGAGCAGCAGACCGCCCGCCACATGGTGCATGTCGACGACGTCGCCGCCGCGGCCGGCGACCGTCAGCATCCCGAGCTGCCCCTTGACGTAGACGGACGCGGCCGCCTCCGCGGAGTCGCTGCGGACGCCGAACAGCTCGGCTCGAAGACCGAAAAATCCTTCCAGGGTGTTGACCTTGCGGAAGATGGCCAGCGGCGCGTTGGCGTCCGCGGACGGTTCCACCTGGCGACCCGACAGAGCTCGGTCGTCTGCTTGTCGCCGTCGCACTGGGCCTCACCGCTGCGGGCGCCGTGAATCGTCTCCCCATAGAGCCACAGCGTGGGCGCCCTGCTCCCGGCAGCAGGCTTGAGGAGCCGGTACGAGAAGTCGAAGCCCGCCGTCAGTTGTTCCCGAACGGTGCTCGCATCGTCCTTGTTGATGTAGTGCTTCAGTTCGGTCGCGGCGAAGGAATCGACCGCAATGCCCGTAAAGACCGTGATCTCGACGTCGTCCCGCGTATCCTGCGCCGCCGCAGGCGCGACGGCCAACCCCACAGTCCCGACCAGAATCGCCAGTCGAAGCAAAACGCGCATATCTCCTCCAGCGCATGGCTCTCGAACCAGGCCTGCGAGAAGCGGCTGCTTATCCGTGATGGACCGCGTGATTGTAATAACGAAGAAGCCCGGCGGTCTTCGCAAAACCGCCGGGGGTGACGTGATGTCGCTCGCGGCAGCTACTCGAACATCGTGACCGGTTCGAGCTGCCGACGGCGCCACGCAGGCTGAAGAGAGGCGCGCTACTTGCGGATGTTGCTGCCCGTCCCGCGCGAATAGTATCGGCCGTTCACTTCCATTCCCATGAACTCGGCGATCCGCTTCGACTTGTCACGGCCGGGATGCGCGATGATCTTGACCTTGTTGCCGACCTTCAGGATCTGGGGCGAGATGCCGGAAGCGACCATCGAGGCGGCGCCGGACCCCTCGAAGCCCCAGCTTTCGACCTTGCCGTTCTCGCCGGGCACGTCGAGCGTCACCCACATGTGCGGATTGCGCCACTGCACGTCGGTGACGATCCCTTCGACCGATACCAGCGTTTCGGTGTCGAACATCGCGCGCGAGTGATGCGCCGACACCATCGTCGTCATCAGCATGAGTCCGAGCGCGAGTGCCAGGGTCCCGAATGTCTTCCGCGCCATAGAAGCCTCCTTACGATCCGAGCCGCGCGAGATAGGTGTCCGGGCCGTCCTCCGGCCGGCACAGCACCTCGTCGATGACGTCGAGGGGCTGCCGCCTGAACGTAATAGTCGGCGTTTCCCAGGGCATCGTCAACAGGTCGGGGTCCTCCACCCGGGCACGATACTCGAGCGTGTCGGCGTCGACGCGGCGCCACCGCTCTACCACGTGCATCGCGGGAGAGGTCAGCCAGATGCCCGTGCTGGCGGCCGTCGGTTTGTCCTGCGGACCGGCGAGCCATCCCTCGCCGTTGAACGAAATCACGTCGACGACCAGCGTGTCGCCCTCCCACCGCGCGGACGAGTCGCCCATGTGGCTCGGAAAGAGATACTCCTGCGAGGTGTGCGGCCGGCCGGTCGTGGGAATGATACGGGCGATGGGATAGGCCTCCGTGAAGACGAACGCGAAGCCGGGGCTCTGTACGATCTGCAGCGGCTGGCCAAGCTTCGCGGCGTGCGGAAACGGCGGCGGCGCGCAGCGCAGCGCCGGATCGTCCTTCGCCGACGTCTTCTGCATCCGCGCGCGCGCCTGTGGTGTGTACAGCCCCTCGAGCGCCGCAAGATTGAACGTGTCCTGGCCGGGCCGCGCGCCAAGCGCCTCGCCCCGCCAGACGCCCATCAGATCCGGCTCGCCCCAGGACGTGCGCGGCGCCGGACCCGCGGCGCCGCCGCTGTCGCGCGTGGCGCCGCCGCATCCGACCGAGAGCGCCGCCCCTACGAGGAGGGCGCCGACGGCACGCGTTGACCGGCGCGGCGTCATCGGGTCCCTCGACGCTTCGCCTGCTGCTCCGCGTACTCCCGATGCCGGGCGTCGAGCTCAGGGTCGAGGAAGCACAGCGACTCGAGGACGGTGTCGTACGTGACCGTGCCCCAGCGGTGTAGTGGAGTCGTCCAGGTGCCCGTCAGCATCTTCGGGTCTTCGACGATCGCCTGGTATTCGAGCGATTGACTGTCGGGACGACGCCAGCGCTCGACGATCCGCAGCGCGTCCGACGAGGTCTGCGGCAACTGGTTCGGCGGACGGGCGGGACCGAGCCACGGCTTGCCGTTGAAGTTCGTCACCTCGACGACGAGCGTGTCGCCCTCCCAGCGGCCGACCGACGACCCCATGAACGACGGCCTGCCACGCCGGCGCGGCGGCTGTCCGTTCTCGCCGACGATCGGAATGATCCGGAAGTAGCCGAGCCCCTCGTTGATGAGCAGCACGTAGCCGGGGGCCGACACGACCTGCAGCGTCATGCCCACCGATGCTTCGGCGGGCGATGCCGGCCAGCAGTGATAGCCGGGCGTATCGATCCCGCGCCAGTCGATGAGCCCTTTGGCCGCGCCGCCACCTTCTCGGTACTCCCGGGCGTCCGGTCGGTACAGCGATTCGAGCGGCGCCGACGGCGCCCCGACGGCCGCTTCGGGCCAGTACACGCCCGAGAAGTCGGGCTTGCCGTCCCACTTGGTGCGCGGCACCGGGAACTTCGCGGGGTCGGGTTTGTACTTCGCGACGCGGTCGGTTGCCTCCGCCCGGGTTTCCACACCCGGCGGCAGCAGATCGCTGATGCGCTCCGTCCAGTCAGTTCCTTTCTGCTGCTGGGGCGGCGTGTACGGTCGGATCTGTGCGGCGACGCCGACACCGGCGGCCGTCACCATCAGCGTGAGGATGAAGCGATGTGCGCGCACCGAGCACCTTCCTGAATGAAGCTGCCGCGGAGTCTACGACCAGCCTCGGAGTGTGTCAACGGACGGCAGGGACGGACAGCAGGGACGGCAGGGACGGACGGCAGGGATAGGACGGCAGCGATAGGACGGCAGACGTCAGATCCTCTCGTCGAAGGTACGTTGCACTTACTTCCTACTTTCGACTTCTCAAGTTTTCCACTTGATATCTAGGTTTACCGGTTCATGCGCTCGAGCGCGCGGACGCCCGAGCGCATCGCGACGAGCCACGTCGCCACGCTGAGCCCGATCGCGACGCTGAAGCTCGCCGCCATCAGGAACTCGCGCATCGCCGACAGCTGGATGCGGCGGATGCGGCTGAACAGCCACAGCGACGAGGGCCACCCGAGCAGAACGATCGTCGCGATGATGTAGAGGACGGCGAGAATCATGAACGCGACGCCACCGTAGGATCCGGCCGCCTGCGTCGCGTCGGCGCCGAACCGGGGATACATGGCGCCCAGGCCCACCGCGAGCCCGACGAGGGCGCACGTCATGAAGACGACCGCCAGCGCGGCGACAATCTTCAGGAACGGATCGACGCCCATCAGCTCGTTGGCCGCAATCGTCAGCCCTTCGGTAAACAGCAGCAGCGGCACGAGCCCGGCCCAGAACTTCGACCAGAGAAAATCGCGCAGTCGAATCGGCGACGTGCGGATGATCCAGAACGCCGCGCCCTCGGTCGACACGGCCGGGAAGACGAAGCGCACCGCCACCGTCGCGAGCACGAATCCGGCCATCGCGAGGTTCACGAACGCGTAGACGTTCTTGAGGAACCCGCTCATGTACGGAATTCGGTCGAGATCCAGCGTCCGGAAGTTGTAGAGATACAGCAGCACGAGCGCGAACAGCGGCAGCAGCTGCAGCCACTGGCTCACGTCGCGGAGGAACACCTTCGCGTCCTTGATGAGCAGCTGGCGCCGGACCGCCGAGAGCGGCAGCGCGTACGCCACCCGCTCGACGATGCGCAGCGGCGTGACGCGCGCCTTGGGCGCTTCCTGCGAACGCGAATAGCCCGCGAAGTGCCACCGCCGATCGGCAGCGCTCAACACCACCACCGCCGCGAGCGCCGTCGTCCAGAGCGCGGAGCTGTGTAGCACGTCGAGGCCGCCCTGAAGCGCCGCAAAGAGCGACTCGCCGGCCCAGAACGACGGCAGGAGCGGGGTGATCGGCGACTGCAGCGTGGCAAAGAAGTCGGCGATGTCGGGAAGCGACTCGACGCGGAGCAGCCGCTCAGGCCGGATGAAACGAAGAATCAGCACGAGAGAGGCCGCGAAGCCCAGGCCCACGAGCATCAGCACGTCGCGTGCGCGGCGCGCCGGCAGGATGTTGACGAGCAGCAGCGTGGCCCCGGTGCCCGCGGCGACCGGGATGATCGCAAACGGCGCCACGATCAGGATTGCGCTCGCGTAGAACGCGGCGGGGGCGCAGCGCGCGGCGCCGACGCCGAGGAGCACCGGCGTCAGGAACATCACGACCATCCACGACGCCTGACCGAGGGTGCGCGCGAACCGCGCCAGAAAGAGTCGCCCTTGCGGAATCGGCGCCGTCAGCAGCAGGCGCAGATCGTCGGCAAGAAAGAACGTGGAGAGCGCCGTCACCACGCCGCTGAACGCCAGGAAAGCGAGGAACGTCAGAAAGAGCCACGACAGACCCAGACGCAGCAGGTAGTCGCCGAACTCCGCGAACCCGAGGAGCTGCCGCGTCACCCAGAACGCACCGCCAAAGAGCGCCGCACCGACCCCGACGCCGATGGCGCCGAACAGCCCGGCACGCAGGACGTCGCCGTGCTCGCGCCGCCGGACGCGATTGCGCGACGTCCAGACGAACGGCAGCAGCAGGACATGGAAGGACGACCGCATCAGACCTCGTCGATTTCCTGCAGCGCGCTGCCGCCGGTCAGCTTCAGGAAGACCGACGTGAAGTGCTCGTCGGCGTCGCCCGCGAGCCGGCGCACCTCGTCAACCGTCCCCTGCGCGATGATCCGGCCTCGGTTGATGATGCTGATCCGATGACTCATCTCCTCCGCCACTTCGAGCGTATGGGTGCTCATCAGGATCGCCACGCCCTGCTCGCTCATGCGCCGGAAGATCGCTTTGATGAGCCGCGCGCCGCGCGGATCGAGCCCCACCATGGGCTCGTCGACGACGACCGCCCGCGGACGATGCAGGAAGGCCGCGCTCATGACCAGCCGCTGCTTCATGCCATGCGAGAAGCTCTCGACCAGCTCGTGCTCCCAGCGGCGCAGCTCGAAGAGATCCAGCATCTCGTGCACGCGGGTCATGATGCCGGTGCCGTCGATCCCGTAGAGGCCGCCGTGAAACCGCAGGAACTCGCCCGCCGTCAGCTTTTCGTAGATGAACGGCCGATCGGGGACGAAGCCGAGCGACGCCTTCGCGGACTCCGAATCGGACGCCAGATCGTGGCCGTTGACGGCGATTCTCCCGGCCGTCGGCTGAAGCAGGCCGGCTATCATCCGCAGCGTCGTGGTCTTCCCGGCGCCGTTCGGTCCGAGGAAGCCGTGAATCTCGCCCGGCGCGACGCCGAGCGAGACATCGTCCACCGCGGTGAACGTGCCGTACCGCTTGACGACGTGCTCGACGGCGATCATTGCGGGGCCCCCGGCGCGCCCGCGCGCTGGGGGGCGCGTGGGTGGTCACACTCGCAGGCGCCGGAACGCTGGATGGCCGGCGCGGCGATCGGCGCCAGCGCCGGCTGCTGCGCGCCGACGAGGACGGGCGTCGCAAGCGCGTCGACGTCCAGGTCGAGCACCGTGATGCGCAGCCGGCCGATGAGCCGCACGATGGCGGCCTGCTGCTCGAGGCCGCCGCGGACGAGGCGCAGATGCGTGGCGTCGGCCGGGAACTGGTTGAACGTCGGATCGACGGGGAGCCACGTGCCGCGGCCGTCCCCCTCGTCAATGTAGACCTCGGGCCAGGCGTGGTAATAGAAGGCGCCCCGCGCGCCGCTCACGTAGACGAGTCCGACGGCGATGCGCGCCGGGATCCCCGCCGCCCGCGCCATCGCCACGTAGAGCGCCGTGTGCTCGTTGCAGTCGCCCACCTTCGTGCGCAGCACGTCGAGCGCCGACGGCAGGCTCATCGTCAGCTTCTTGTCGAGCAGCGTGTCGACGTACCGCGTCAGCTGCTCGGCGCGGGCGCGCGCGCCCACCACGCCCCGAAGCGCCCGCTCGGTCTCGGCCACGATTTCCGGCGCGTCGCTTTCGATGAGCGGTGCCGGAGCCAGGAACTGCTCCGCCTCGGGATCCGCCGGGCCGGGCTGCAGCGTCCGCGGGTCGCGAATCTCGACGACCGCGCCGTCGGCCGTCTGATGGACGCCGTCGAGCTCGAGGGCAGGCAGGTCGAGTCCCTCGAGACGAAGGCGCAGCCGCTGCACCGCCCGTGGATCGTCGATCCGTTGCGACATGACCGGCACGACCGCCGACATCCGCAGCAGCTCCTGCTGCACGTTGCCGGGGACGGCGAGCCCGCGCGCTTGCTCCGGCGTCTCGCGGATCGTCATGAGGCCGAGCGGGCTCTCCTCGCGAACGACCTCGCCCGTATCGGTCACCCACGAGGTCGTCTTCAGGCCGAGATAGGCCATCTCGACGCGGAACGCGGGCATGTTCCCGTCGCGCGTGCGGACGATCTCGCGGCCGCCGACGCTGACCTCCATCGGCGCGTTCTGGAGCGTCGCGGGATCGAAGATCGACCACCGATACCGCGCACCCGCGCGCAGGCCGCGGCTGGCGAGCATCCGGAACATGTTCACGCTGGTCGCCGGCGGTTCCCCCAGCCGCCGCTCTTCCGAGCGCGTCGCGCCGGCGGCCGTAATCGCGAGCCGCAAGCGATACGCGCCATCCCCGGGTTCGATCGTGCCGCGGACCTCCACGGCCCCGCTGCCCGGATCGAGCGCGAAGGTAAACGACCGCAGCGCAAACGCGCTGTCGACGTGCGCGGACGTCCGCATCGTCGTGATGGACGAGGCGCCGAGCAGCGTAAAGAACCGCGCGTCTTCCTGCAGCTCGAAGCCCTCGTCGGTGCGAATCGTCTGGCTGACCGTGAAGCCGATCTTCTCGCCGCGATAGTAGACGCCCCGCCAGGTGGCGGTTGGACCGTAGCGCGCGAGATCCGTCGCCAGGTTTGCGGGCGCCGCCTGGAGGTAGGCCCGGTGGACGAGCACGGCCATGCAGCCGACCCACGCGATCAGCACGACGACGGAGAGGGGACGCGTGAGGGAGCGCGGAACCGGACGAAGCAGCCTCATGACAGATGCGAGTTCCGATCGAGTATCGGCAGGACCAGAAGTCTGCTGCAGCGCGCGGTGTGCGGAAGCAACACGGCGCAACCCGCACTGAATCAAGGGCTTACCTTGACTTGTGGCGAAGCCGCGCAGTACGCTGGGTCGTCTTCGTCGTCAACATCGCGTCGTGCTCATCACGCTCAACGGAGAACCCCACGAGCTGGCGGGTCCGCTGTCGGTGGCCGACCTGCTGCAGCAGCTGTCGATCGACCCTCGCCGCGTCGCCGTGGAGCACAATTACGAGATCCTGAAGCGGCACCTCTTCACCGACACGATCGTGCACGAGGGCGACCGCATCGAGATCGTCAACTTCGTAGGTGGAGGATGAGCACATTGACGAATTGACGAATTGACGAATTGTGGGCGCGGCTCCCTACAATTCGCAAATCCGTAAATTCGCAAATTCGTAATTCAGGTGAGTTGCCATGATTGACACCCCGCTCGTCATCGCCGGGCGCAGCTTGACGTCACGGCTGATCGTCGGCACCGGTAAGTATCCCTCGCATCCGGTGATGGCGCAGGCGCACGCCGCGTCCGGCGCCGACATGGTGACCGTGGCAGTGCGCCGCGTCAACATCTCCGACCGCTCGCGCGAGTCGCTCCTCGACTACATCGACACCGACCGCATCTTCATCCTGCCGAACACGGCCGGGTGCTACACGGCCGACGAGGCGGTTCGGACGGCCCACCTCGCCCGCGAGGCCGGTCTGTCGAACTGGGTCAAGCTGGAAGTGATCGGCGACGAGCGCACGCTCTTCCCCGACACGGAGGCGCTCGTCGTGGCCACGCGGCAGCTCGTCCGCGACGGGTTCGTGGTGCTGCCATACACCAACGACGATCCGGTCGTCTGCCGCAAGCTCGAGGACGCAGGCGCGGCGGCGGTGATGCCGCTCGGCGCGCCGATCGGATCGGGCCTCGGCATTCAGAACGAGAACAACCTGCGGATCATCCGTGAGCTCGCGCGCGTCCCGATGATCGTCGATGCCGGCGTCGGCACCGCGTCGGACGCGGTGGTCGCGATGGAGCTTGGCGCCGACGGCGTCCTCATGAATACGGCGATTGCGGGCGCGCAGGATCCGGTCGCGATGGCGGAGGCGATGAAACACGCGGTCACCGCCGGCCGGCTCGCCTATCTCGCCGGTCGGATCCCGCGCAAGATGTACGCGACCGCCAGCAGCCCGGTGGAAGGCGTGGTCGGCCGCTAAGCGGATGACGGACACGCTGCCGCCGCGCCCGGCGCCGATCCCTGCTCCCGACCGCTCTCAGCTCGAACGCCTCAACGCCCTTTACGATTTCGCGGCTGCCGGCCCGCCGGCGGGTTGGCGCAGCCGCCTGTCGGACCGGCTGCGCACCTTCCTGGCGCGCATTCTCTTCCGGCAGCGCGAGTTCAACGCCGCGCTCGTGGAGCATATCAACCGGAATGCGGTCGTCGGGATCGAGGTCCATCAGGCGACCACGGAGGTGATCGCGTGGGTGCAGGACGCCATCGATCGCCTTGACGAGCTGAGACGGCATCAGGAGACGCTCGCGGCCTGGGAGCGCCGCACGAGTCAGGCCATCGCGACGATCGGCTCGACGCAGGACGAGCTGCGGACGTCCATTGCGGCGCTGCAGGGCGCCGTGCGCAGCCTCCGGCACGAGGTCGCTCGGATCACCGAGGGTGGCGTCGTCATGTCGACCGCCGCCAGCCCCGGCCCGTCACCCGCCCCGACCAATGGTTGCCTCAACCCGCTCGATGGCCATACGTACGTCGGCTTCGAGGATCGGTTTCGCGGGTCGCCGGACGAGATCCGGCAGCGCGTGGCGGAGTACCTGCCGATCTTCCAGGACGCCAGCGACGTGCTCGACGTCGGCTGCGGCCGCGGCGAGTTTCTGGCGCTGCTGCGCGAGGCCGGCGTCAGCGCGCGCGGAATCGACATCAACGGCGCCATGATCGAGGTCTGCCGCCAGCAGGGGCTCGACGCAGAACACGCCGACGCGCTCACGTATCTGCGTCAGCAGCCGGACGGATCGCTTGGCGGGCTGTTCGCGGCGCAGGTCATCGAGCATCTCGACCCCCGCTACCTCACCGCGCTGCTCGACACCGCCGTCGACAAGCTGCGGTCGGGCGCACCAATCGTGCTGGAGACGATCAATCCCGCCTGCTGGTTCGCCTTCTTCGAGAGCTACATCCGCGACCTCACGCACGTCCGGCCCGTGCACCCGGAAACGCTGCAGTACCTGCTCGTCGCCAGCGGCTTCCAGCGCGTGGAGATCCGGTACCGCTCGCCGTACCCGGAGCACGAGAAGCTGCAGCCGCTCGGCCCGCACCCCTCGCTCGGCGACGTCGTCGACACGTTGAACGCCAATGTCGAACGGATCAATCGCCTGCTGTTCACGTGGCTCGACTACGCGGCGATCGGCCGACGGCCGTGACGGTGCTCGGCGGCGCGGCGCGGCTTCTCGTCGGCGCCACGCTGGCACGGTGGGTCTGGATTCCGGTCACCGCGTCCGATATACCGGTGGCGGCGACGGCGGCGGCGGCGGTCATCGCCGCGGCGACGTGCTGGCGACCGGGCGCCGGGCTGCTCACCGTCGCGGCGCTCGCTCCCGCGGCCGCGCTGATCGCGCCGCCGCCCGCACGCGCGGCGGAGCTCCTCGCGTGGACGTTCCTGGCTGCCTGGCTTCTCTGCGTCTGGCGGCCGCTCGCCAGCCGGCCTTCTGACGCGTCATCATCCGCAAGGAATGTCGTCGTCCCCGCCCTGCTCTATGCATCCGCGCTCGCCGCGTCATGGCTGGCATTGACGATCGCCGACGCGGCGGGTGTGCCGGCGACCGCGCTGCCGCGCTTCGTCTTTCACGCCATTCCTTCCGATCATCTCGCGCTGTCGAGTGCGCGGGCGGAAACGTGGACGGCCCTGCAGAGCCTCACAGGGATCGGGTTGCTCCTCGCGTCGATCGCGATCGTCCGGCGCGATCCGCGCCTGCGCCGCGCGCTCGTGTGGACGCTCGTCGGCTCCATGACGGTGCTGGCCGTGGTCACGCTCGTCGACGTGGTCAGCCAGTGGGCCGCGCGCGGATACGAGACGGCGTTCCTCCTCCGGTACGCGCGCGGCGAGCGGATCAGCGTGCACCTGCGCGATCTGAACGCCGCCGGCTCGCTGTACGTGCTGGCCGGCATCGCCGCGGCGGCGGCGGCATTCCTCGACCCGGCCCGGAAGGGGGTCTGGCTGCCCGCCTTCATTCCCATCGTGCCGGCGCTCGGGCTGACCGGCTCGCGGACGTCATGGCTCGCAGCCGTGGCGGGGCTGGTCCTGGTGGCCGTCGCCCAACGCCGACGGCCGCTCACACGGCGGCAAATGGCCGTCTCGGGGCTGTTCGTCGGCATGCTGGTCGCGGCAGGCCTCGCGATGCTCGACTGGGAACCCGACGTCCGCGGCAGCGCCGGACGCGCGGTGAACCTCCGCGCCCAGTTCTTCGAAACGACGACGCGGATGTTTGCGTCGGCGCCGGTGTACGGCGTGGGCGTCGGGCGCTATTTCGACCAGTCGGCGGCGTTCATGCCGGACGCTCTCCGCGAGCTCTATGGGAACGAAAACGCGCATAACTACTTTGCCCAGCAGTTCGCGGAGCTCGGCCTCGTCGGCGGCCTCTTGTTCGTCTGGCTGGTGTGTGCGCTCGTCTCGGCGGGATGGAAGGCGGCGCGCAACGAGGCGGAACCCGCCTCGGTCGCGCTCATCGGGCTGTTCGCCGGGCTCGGCGCGTACCTGGTGACGTGCCTCACGGGCCACCCGCTGCTCGTGCCCGAAGCCGCCTTTCCTTTCTGGATCGCCGCCGGCGCACTGGTCCCGACGGTTGCCGGTGAACCGATCCATGCTCGCTGGCACGGCGGCGCCGCGATCTTCGTCGTGGTGCTGCTGGCAGCAGGGATCGGACGCGCGGCGGCCGCATACGCGCGCATCACCGATCCGCCACGCGAGTACGGCTTTCACGGCATCGAAACGACGCCCGACGGCGCGTCCTTTCGCTGGATGACGCACCAGGCCGTCAGCTACGTTCCCGCCGGCGCCGGGTTCGTGCGCCTGCGGCTCCACGCGCCGCCGGACGTCGCGCTATCGCGGCCACTCGTCATCGAGACGGCGCTCGCGGGTCGAGTCGTCGACCGCCGGGAGCTGCCGGCCGATCGGTGGGTCACCTACGACCTGCCGGCCTCCGGCCCCATCGAGGCGCCCTTCCGGCGCATCGACCTCCGGGCCAATCAGGTGTGGACGCAGGACGTGAAGCTGGGACGACGGGCGGCGACGCGGCCGATCGCCGCGATGGTGGGAGCGATCCAGTGGATCCCGCTGGAGGAAGTCGGCAGACGGTAGCCCCGTTCGTCGTACTTGTCGCCCGCCGTCAATTTCAACAGATCGTACTCCGGACGAAGATCTGGATCGTGAGTACCTGTGCTGGATAGCCTGGGGCGCAGGCGGCGGTCAACGCCGCGTCGCACTCACTCTGCCCGTACAAAACGAAAGCCACGGAGGAGCGCTCTCCGTGGCTACCGTCTCCCGACCACCAGCTACCGGCTAGAGCCGGAAGACGTGCGGCGCCTCGATCCCCTTGAGCGCGTTGCGGGTGTCGACGATCAGGGGGAAGCGCGACACCATCGCCGGGTAGTCGAACACGCGGTGGTTGGTGCAGATGACGGCGCAGTCGACGCCGTCCAACTGATCGTCCGGCGTCGACGACAGGTTCAGGTCGCCGTGCTGCAGCTTCGGCACATAGGGGTCGGCGTAGCTCAGCGACGCGCCGCGGCGGTGCAGGAGCTCGAGGATGTCGAGCGCGGGCGACTCGCGCATGTCGCTGACGTCCTTCTTGTACGCCACGCCGACCAGGTGAATTCGCGAGCCGTTGATCGGCTTCTTCACCGAGTTCAGCGCCTCCCCGACCCGTTCGACGACGAACTCCGGCATCGAGCCGTTGACGTGACTGGCCAGCTCGATGAACCGGCACTCGAAGCCGTACTGGCGCGCCTTCCACGAGAGGTACGACGGATCGATCGGGATGCAGTGGCCGCCCAGCCCCGGCCCCGGATAGAACGGCATGAAGCCGAACGGCTTGGTGGCCGCGGCGTCGATGACCTCCCACACGTTGATGTTCATCCGGTGCGACATCAACGCGATCTCGTTCACGAGGCCGATGTTCACTGCGCGGAACGTGTTCTCGAGGAGCTTCACCATCTCGGCCACGCGCGTCGAGCTGACCGGAATCACGACGTCGATGATCGATCCGTACAAGGTGCACGCGAGCTCGGTGCTGGCGGCGTTGACGCCGCCCACGACTTTGGGAATCGTCCGCGTCGTGTACGCCTGATTGCCGGGATCGACACGCTCGGGCGAAAACGCGAGATAGAAGTCGGTTCCCGCACGCAATCCTCGCTCTTCGAGCACCGGCTGAACCACTTCATCCGTCGTCCCGGGATAAGTCGTCGACTCCAGAATGACCAATTGTCCCGGCCGCAAGTGCGCTTTCACCGCCTCGACCGCCTGCACGACGTAGGAGAGGTCGGGGTCCTTGGTCTTGCGGAGCGGCGTCGGGACGCAGATGTCGATGGCGTCCATGTCGCGGAGATACGACATTTCGGTGGTCGCGCGGAGCGACCCCGCCGACGGCGCCCCGATGCCGGCGACGGCGAACTCCCGCGCACTGCCCGCCGCGGCGACCTCGCCGGCCGACACCGGCACGATTGCGACCCGGGCGACCTCCTCCGACGTCACGTCGAGGATGTAGCTGCGGCCCGCGTTGATCTCGGCGACCTTCCACAGATCGATGTCGAAGCCCGTGACGTCGAATCCCGCCTTGGCGAATTCGACGGCAAGCGGAAGACCCACATAGCCGAGACCGATCACGCCGATCTTGGCCTGCCGATTTCGGATCGTCTCTTTCAGGTTCACCGGACCCCCTGGGGGACGAGCGTGCGGGCCGGGGCGCCCGACAGACGGGCGAGGTCGGCATCGACCATCAGCGCAATCAGCTGCTCGAAGTTGACCACGGGCTCCCAGTGGAGCACGCGGCGTGCCTTGCTCGCGTCGCCAATCAGGTGATCCACCTCCGCGGGACGGAGAAAGGCGGGGTCGACTCTGACGTACTTCTGCCAGTCGAGTCCTACATGGCGGAACGCGAGTTCCACCAGTTGCCGCACCGAATGACTGACGCCAGTGGCGATCACATAGTCGTCAGCGCGATCCTGCTGCAGCATCAACCACATGGCGCGGACGTAATCGCCCGCGTAACCCCAATCGCGACATGCATCGAGGTTGCCAAGGCCGAGGTGATCGGCACGCCCGAGCTTGATGCGGGCCACGCCGTCACTGACCTTCCGGGTCACGAATTCCAGGCCGCGCCGCGGCGATTCATGGTTGAACAGAATGCCGGAGACCGCGAACAGGCCGTAGCTCTCGCGATAGTTCACCGTGATGTAGTGGCCGAACACCTTCGACACGCCGTACGGGCTGCGCGGATAGAACGGCGTCAATTCCGTTTGCGGCACCTCCCGCACGCGGCCGTACATCTCGCTCGACGAAGCCTGATACAGCCGAATCTCGGGATCGACCTGGCGAATCGCCTCGAGCACGCGCGTGACGCCCTGCGCGTTGAACTCGCCGGTCAGCATCGGCTGGTCCCAGGACGCGGGCACGAACGACATCGCCGCCAGGTTGTAGAACTCGTGGGGCCGCACGTCCTGGATCACGCGGACGAGCGACAGCTGATCGAGGAGGTCCGCCGGCCTCAGGGTGATCTTGTCGAGAAGATGCTCGATGCGCCACAGGTTCGAGGCGCTGAGGCGCCGCACGATGCCGGTGACCTCGTACCCCTTCTCGAGCAGCAGCTCCGCCAGATACGACCCGTCCTGCCCGCTGATCCCCGCGATGACTGCCCGCTTAGCCATGAATCCTGTCCATTGTATCTGTATCGCGACGGGCGCCATCGGCGCGGACCGCCAGCCATCGGCGCAGTGCATCGCGCCACGTCGGCATCTCGAACCCGGCGACTGCGAGCTTGCGGTTCGCGAGCGCGCAGAACCGCGGACGACGCGCCTTGAGGCGCATCGACTCCAGCGTCACCGGCTCGAGGCGGGGCGTCACGCCGAGCACGCGGGCCGCTTCCTCCGCCACTTCGTACCACGTGGCATAGCCGGAGTTGACGCAGTGGTACAGCCCCGGCGGCGCGCCGCTGTCGACGAGGTATCTGGTCGCGCGCGCGACGTCGTGCACGTAGCTCGGCGACACGACGCGATCGACGAAGACGGGCACCACCCGCCCCTGCAGCAATCCGTCGACGATCGTATCGAACGATCCGCGGCGTCCCGTCCAACCCCATCGTCCACCGAAGAGACTCTCTACGCGCAGCACGAAGCTGCGCGGCGCATCGAGCGCGAACCACTCTCCCAGGAGCTTGCTCACGGCATACGTGCCCGCGGGTGCCGGCGGCGCGTCCTCTTCGTACGGCGCCGACGCGGTGCCGTCGAAGACGAAATCGGATCCGTAGTGAACGAGCGTCGCGCCGGCTGTCTCGGCCGCGCGCGCCAGCGTGCGGACGGCAAACGCGTTGGTCGCGAGCGCCTCGAGCGGACGATCTTCCGCCTCGTCGACGGCATTGAAGGCCACCGCATTGACGATGACGGCCGGCGCCGCCCGGGCGACGGCGGCGTACACAGCCGCCGCATCGGTGACGTCCAGCGACGCACGCGTGTGCGCGATCACGTCGCGATCGCCGAACGCGTCGACGACGGCGGCGCCGAGCCGGCCGGCCGCGCCGACGACGAGCACGCGATTCTGCATTTGCGATTTAAGATTCAGGACGGATGCGGTGTCATCGTACCACGCCCTCATGGACGCGGCGCGCATAGACGCGGCCATCGTCGGCGCCGGCGTCGTGGGCCTGGCGGCGGCTCTCGCCATCGCGCGGCGCGGCCACAGCGTCTGCGTGCTCGAGCGCGAGCCGCGGCCCGGCATGGCCACCAGCACGCACAACAGCCAGGTCATTCATGCCGGGATCTATTACCCGACCGGCACGCTGAAGGCGCGCTACTGCGTCGAAGGGGCGCGCATGCTCTACGAGTTCTGCGCGGCCCACCACGTGCCGCACGCGCGCTGCGGCAAGCTGATCGTCGTTCAGCGCGACGAGGAGATGGAGGCGCTCGACCGCCTGCGCGCGCGCGGCGAGGCGAACGGCGTAGAGGGGCTTCGCTTCGTCGATCAGTCGTTCATCCGCGCGCGGGAGCCGCACATTCGCGCACGCGCCGCGCTCTTCTCGCCCAACACGGGTATCATCGAAGCGGAGGCGCTCATCCGCACGCTGGCCCGGCTGTGCGCCGGGCACGAAGCGGCCATCCTCCCGGGAACGCCCGTCGTCGGCGCCGATGCCGACGGCAGCGCGCTCACCCTGCGGACACCGGCGGAAACGATTGCGGCGCGCGCCGTGGTGAACGCCGCCGGGCTGTACGCCGACGAGGTCTCCAGCCTGCTCGGCGGCGAGGCGTTCCGCATCTATCCATGCCGCGGCGAGTACGCCGAGCTCGTCGCCGCCAAGCGCGGCCTCGTGAACGGCCCGGTCTACCCGCTGCCGCATGCCTCCGGTCATTCGCTTGGGGTACATCTCACGAAAACGACCCACGGCAACGTGACGCTCGGCCCGACGTTCTGCTTCCAGGCGCGGAAGGACGACTACGAGGAGAACCGGCTCCCCGCGGACGCCTTCCTGGAATCGGCGCGTGAGCTGCTGCCCGAGCTCCGGCTCGAGGACCTCCGCCTCGGCGGCAGCGGCATTCGCCCGAAGCTGCACCCGCCCGAGCAGCCGTTTGCGGACTTCCTGATCAGGCGCGATGCCCGCTGCCCGCGCCTCGTGCAGGCTGCCGGGATCGAGTCGCCGGGGTTGACGGCGTGTCTGGCGATTGGCGAGGCGGTCGCGGATCTGGTCGACGAAATCGTGTAGCGCCGCGCTTACGTCGCACGCGCGGTCGGCTCCTCGCACTCCGATGCAGAATCGGCCGCGGCGGGGTTCACCGTTCGCAGCCGCAGCCAGCAGCGCGCCGACAGCAGCGCCCGTGCGAGCACACGCCGCGGCCACGACCCGCTCGCGACGTGCGTCGCGTAGTACAGGTAGGCGCTCTCGTGAAAGGCGCGGATCGCGACGGCGCGGGCGCTCTGGCTCGACTGCCCCACGCGATGCACGGCCGTCGCACCGGGGACGTACCGGACTTCGTACCCCTGGTTCCGCAGACGGCGGCAGAGGTCCGCATCCTCCCAGTACAGGAAATAGCGTTCGTCGAACCCCTCCACGGCATGCAGCGCCGCGCGGCGCGCCAGTATGCAGGCGCCGGACAGCCAGTCGACTTTCACGCTCGTTTTCCCTTTGCGGACCACGGCATCGCTGATCACGTTCCGGCGCGAGACCGGCAGCCCCGGCAGCGCGCGCCGGAGCAGTGTCGTCCGGCCGAAGAGACCCGTGAACATGTCCGGATCACCCCGGGCGTTCCCCTGCTCCGTGCCATCGGGATCCAGAATGCGGGGCCCCGTCATCGCGCACGCATCCGACCGTTCCAGCTCGCGCCTGAGCGACGCGACCGCGCCCGGCTCCACCCGGCAGTCGGGATTCATGATCAGCACGAGCGGACCGCTCGTCGCGGCGAGACCCTGGTTGACGCCCCGCGCGAATCCCACGTTCCGCTCGTTGCGCAGCAGCCGCACCCGGGGGCCGAACTCCGCGGCAATCTCGCCGCTGCCGTCCCGCGATGCGTTGTCGACCACGACCGCGTCCCACTCGACCGGATAGAGCTCGCGTTCGAGCGACTCGAGCGCGCGCCGCAGTTCCGCGCCGGCGTTGTAGTTCACGATGACGGCGCTGATCTCGGGCCCCGTCACCGGATCTCCCGCGCCAGACCGCCGTCGAACTGCTTTTCACGCACCTTGGCCGCCAGCCACCGGCGCTCGAGGATCGGCTCGATGGCGGCCGCGCCCACCCGTCTCGTGCGCTGCACGGCCGCGCGCTTTCGCCACATCCGCGGCACGCCGGCGACGGCCGCGGCCTTCGCCCGGAGAAACGGCCGCAGCAGTCCGAGCCGTGCGAAATGCACCGCGCCCGCGGCGTTGTAGAGCAGATGGCCGGGCAGCGTCCGCACGAGGAGCGACGCCGGCGTGTTCTTCAGGTACATCCATTCGAGATTCCGCTGTCCCTGGAATACGGCAAATGCGGTCGTGCCGCCGCTGGTGCCGCTCCCGTGGTGCCGCACGACGGCGTCGGCCACATAGCGGCACCGATAGCCGCGCAGGCGCGCGCGATACGACAGATCGACGTCCTCGTGCGAGAAGAAGAAGTCCTCGTCGAACCCCCCCACCTCGTCGAACACCGCCTTCGACACGAGGCACGCGCCGCCACAGATACCGAAGACCTCCCGCGACACCGCCGCCAGGTGGGCGGGCGCGCCATGATGATGCTTGAAGGCGCCGCCCCACCGGAACACGCCGTCGCCTGCGCTGTCGACGACGGACGCGTCGTGCATGTACACGAGGCGCGAAGTGGTCAGCAGAAACCCGGCGGCAGGATCGATGCCCCCGCGCAGCGCGCGCAGCCATCCCGGATCGGCGACCGTATCGTTGTTGAGGAACGCCACGAAACGGCCGCGTGCCTCGCGGGCGCCGGCGTTGTTGGCGCCGGCGAACCCGCGATTCTCCGCGAGCGTGACGAGGCGCACGTGCGGAAATCGCCCACGGACGAGGTCGACCGTGCCGTCGGTCGACCCGTTGTCGACGACGATTACCTCCGCCTCGATCCCCTCCTGGGCGGCGACCGCCTCGAGGCACGGCTCGAGATAGCGCCGTCCGTTCCACGTCGCGATGATGACCGAGACCTCAGGCGACACGGCGGTAGACATCGAGGGTGAGGCGGGCCGTACGGTCCCAGCTGAATTGCGACGCGCGGCGCAGGCCGGCGTCGCGCATCCGTGCGCGACGGCCCTCATCGCGCGCGATGTCGACGATCGCCCGAGTCCACTGCTCCCGCGCACGGGGATCCAGCAGCAGCGCCGCGTCGCCGACGACTTCGGGAATCGAGGCCGCATTGGCGGCGATGACCGGCGCCCCGCTCGCCATCGCTTCGATAAGGGGCAGACCGAATCCCTCGTAGACCGACGGATAGACGAACGCCATTGCCTGCCGGTACAGCGTTCGCAGCTGCCGATCGGTGAGCGATGTGACGTGCACCAGCGCGTCGCGCGCTCCGGCCCGATCGGCCGCGGCCCGGAGCGCCGTCCCGACGCCGCGGTCGGTACCGACCAGCACGAGCGACAGCGATGGCAGCTGCCGGCGAGCGGCAAAGACGGCATCGGCGAGCATCGACAGATTCCGCCGCTCGTGCAGGTCGCCGACGTGCAGCAGGTACGGCGCGGCAACGACGGGCCGCAGCGGCGCAGACCCGTCACCGTCCGCCGGCTCGAATACCGGATCGACGCCGAGCGGGGCGACCGTAATCCGCTCGCGCGGAATACGGTACGCGGTCGCAATCTCCGAAGCCGAAAACGCCGAGACCGTCAGGATGTGCGCCGCCGCATGGGCGCTGCACCGATAGAACGTGCGGCGCGCCCAATCGCGCCGGTACGGGTACCACTGCGGGTGGAGCTCGTAGCTGACGTCGTGAATCGTGAGCACGGTGGGCACCGGCGACCAGAATGGCGCCGTGTAGGCCGGCGCGTGAATCACGTCGACGCCGGCGCGCCGGGCCGCGCGCGGGATGCCAACCAGCGTCCAGCCTAGATTCGTCGGTGGATGTGGCGGCTCGTCGATGTGGCCGGTGCCGGGCGGCAGCGCGCTCGAATTGGGTCCGCCGAGCGCCACGACGTCGAGCGGCTCGCCGAGGGCGAGCAGGCCGCGCACCAATCCGGCGGTATACCGGCGGATTCCAGGAGCGGGCGAGACGAAGCCGCGGCCGTCGATGCCGATCCGGAGCTTTGCCCTCACAGGCCAGCGGGATGCAGACACACAGAGACCAATTCTAGTTTCTTCCCGCTCGGTCTCCGTGTCTCCGTGGCCGGAGGGGGCTTCCGTCTACCGGATATCCATGTACAGCCGCCGCACCGGGCGGTTCAGGCTGCCGCAGATCTCGCGGATCCGGTACTCGACGCTGCCGTTGATGGAGGGACTGCTCAGCACCACCTCTTCGATCGCGTAGCGGTCGAGCGTCTGCTCGAGATCGCCGAGGCTGCCGCGCACCGGCACGCCCATGATCCACCGGTGCGTCTTCGCGGGATCGTCGTCGAGGAAGACGATCGGGTTCATCCGCCATTTCGGGTTGGCGCGCATTTCGCGAACCAGCGTCTGGCCGAACGCGCCCGCGCCGTACACGAGCACGCGGCGGCTCCGCTTGTTCCGCGTCGCCGCCACCAGGTTCATCGTCTTGAAGGATGCGCGCGTGGCGACGATCGCCACCGCCAGGAGCAGCGCGTCGAACACGAATACCGTCCGCGAGAAGCCAACCAGGCGGTACACGTAGGCGACCGTCAGCACGGACAGCAGCGACCCGAAGCCGACGCCGCGCAGGACCGCCGCGACGTCGCGGAGCCCGAAGGTCGACCAGGACCGCTGGTACAAGCCCGACCCGTAGAGCGCCGCCAGCTTGCAGCCGAGGACGACGGGGAGCGACGCCGTGAAATACGGCAGGAACTTGTCGAGCGCCTCGCCTTCGAACCTGAGCCGGTACGCGATGTAGTAGCAGACCGTGATCAACACCAGGTCGAGCAGCACTTCCGCCGCGTGCCAGCGGAACGCCAGGTCCTTGAGGAACGGCGCGAACGACGACTTCTGCAGCGCGACGAAATCCTCCGCGTTGTACGCCGGCACCCGCGCCAGATAGATGCCGATGAGGGTGACCACGACGGCGAACGCCGCCACCAGCGGCAGCATCGGCTCGACGCCGCGCCCCTGTACGAGGACCCATCCCGTCCCGCCTCCCGCGAGCCCAAGGAGGTACAGGATGCGGACCGCGCTTCGCTCCGAAAAACCGATCGACACCAGCCTGTGCGAGACGTGATCGGTGCCGCCCTTTGTTCCCTTGCGGCCGGCGAGACGACGCAGCACGAGGACGAAGCCCGTGTCGAACAACGGGACGATCAGGATCAGGACGACGATGACGGCCGGATTGATGAACGCGAGCGGCGCGTTGTAGATCGGCACGAGCGAGGCCGCGCCGAGCATCGCGCCGATGAAGAGGCTGCCGCAGTCGCCCATGAAGAGGCGCGCGCGGCTGCGGTTCCAGTACAGGAACCCGAGGAGCGACCCGGCCAGCGCCGTGAGCAGCACGACGAGCGTCGAGCCGAGCGACGCCGTCAGCAGTCCGGCCAGAAACACGGCCGCAATCAGGCCGACGCCCGCCGCGAGCCCGTCCATGTTGTCGAGCAGGTTGAGCGCATGGCAGATCCCCGCGAACCAGATGATCGCGACCAGCGTGAACGCCGACGGCAGCGCGCCCTGCGGCCCCGCCAGCGCGAAGACGAGAAACGCGCCGATCGCGAGCGACGCAACCAGCTTCGCCACCGGCGACAGCTGCAGCCGATCATCCAGCACGCCGACGACGAACATCGCCAGCGCCGCGAGCGGGACGGCAAACCATTGCTCGATCGGCGCGATCAAATCGGGGCGGAACAGGATCGGGACGAACCCCGCCATGGTGCCTGCGGCAATGCCGATCCCGCCCAGTGTCGGCGTCGGCGACGAGTGCCAGCGATCGGGCCGCGGCGGGACGACGGCGCCTGTCCTCGACGCCAGCCGGCGCACGAGGGCGCCGCCAGCCACGCTGCACGCGGTGGCCAGAGCGAATACGATTCCCAGAAAGACCATCACGCTCCGCTGCGGGCACCTGCCATGACGAACGGCCGACGCTGCAGGATGCCATCGCAGATTGTATCCAGTCCGCTGGAGGCACCAGGGAGCAGCTCCTCGAGCCGCTCCAGCCTCAGCCGGTAGATGGGGTACCCGGCTTTCGGGTCGATGAACGGGAGCGGAATCATCCGATTGAAGAAGAAGTGATAGGCGTACCGGCGGGCGCGCGCCAGCTGGTCGTCTTCCACCCGGCGCTGGAACGGCAGGTCGGCGAGCAGCCTGAAGTACTCCGCGGGCGTGCTGGCGTCTCGGGTCAGCCCCTTGTTCCGAATCCAGGCCTCCCCCGCCACGATAACCGGCAGGCCGACGCTGGTGAGCTCGACCCCCATCTTGGTGCCGTAGATGATGGCCGCGTTGCACAGCGACATGAGCGCGTACGTGCTGATGTCGCTCTCCGGCGGCACGATCACGATGTTCGGCGCGAGCTCGGGCAGCCGCTTCCGCAACTCCGGGAGCACGGGCTGCCGCGACGGGGGAAAGCCGCTGATTTCCGCCGGATGGACGCGGATGAGCAGCTGGAGATCGGGCCGCGTCGCGAAGTACTCGCACGTCTGCACCAGCCACTCGAGCATGTTGGGGAACGCATTGGCCGGATAGTGGAGCTGCGCATCCCAGGTCACGTTCGTCAGCAGGCCGACGACCGGCTTCGATCGATCCAGTCCAATCTGCGCGGCGATCTCGTCGCGGTCCTGCCGACGCGGCCGATGGAAGACGATCCAGTCGAAGAGGCCGTCGCGCCGGCTCGACAGATATTTCGTGAGCTCGCGATCCTGCGCCGGCGTGAGCTCGAGCGACTCCCAGTGGTCGCGCGATTCGGTCATCAGCGTGTGATGGTACGTGTCGTCGTGGCTGAAGATGAACCGCCGCTTGCGGTACGCGACGTTCCACGTCACGACGTGGACGCCCTCGCGGCGCGCCACCTCGGCGAGGATGCCCCACGGCACGTAGATGCCGTGCGTCAGCACGACGCTCGTGAACCGCTCGGCGCGCAGGAGCCGCCGCGACGCGAACGCGGTGAGCAGCGCCGCCTCGAGGTAGCGCCGCAGCACCGCCTCGCCGGCCGGCTCCTGCTCGAGCGACCCGGCAGCGAAGAACCGGAGCGCCCCGGCCCAGGCGTGCTCGCCAATCGCCAGGCCGTCGACCGTGAGCGTTCGAATGTCGGCGAACCGCACCGATCGCGCAAGCCGGCGCGCCTCGGCGCGATCCGCGTCGGTCAGCCACTGCGAGTACTTGTGCACGGCGAGACCGAGCTGCGCGTAGACGCGCGCGGCCGGCCACGCGCAGTCGCGGCAGAGATCGCGACTCGGGCCGTGGTCGACGAAGCGGGACACATCGGGATAGAGCGATGCCTCGCATTCGGCGCAGGCCGTCATCGCGCCGTCGCAGAGCAGCGCCTGCACCTCGGCGCCGCGGAACGTCAGCGCCGCGGCAATCGCACTCTCGAGGGTGATCGCATGCGCATAGGACCCGATCGCCGTCGCCAGCAGCACGCGCGGGCCCCCCTGCGCGGCGGCGCGCGCCGACGGCCACAGGGCCGGATTGGCGGCCACGAAGGGGCGCCAGTCGGGATAGGCGTCGAACCGCGCGTGATACCACCGCCGCGCCAGGCGGGACGCACGCCACAGCTTGGGGAGCTTGCGGATGGCGTGTTTCATGGGGAGATCGTCGGGCCCGCATCGGGCCGTGCCGCGGGCGCCGACGGATCGATCAGCGCCACGAACGCGTCGACGGGCGGCAGCTCGTCGAAGGCGCGCCACGGATCGTGCGCCCGCAGCTCGTCGAGCCCGTACCCCCCGGTCGCCACCGCGATCGTGCGCGCGCCAATCGCCCGGCCGCACTCGATGTCGTGCGGCGTATCGCCGATGACGAACACGCGGTCGTCGGCGACCGGGGCGGCCCGGCGCGCGAGCGCCAGCGCGCGCGCGGCAATCGCCGACCGCGAGCCCGCGTCCTCCGCGAACGCGCCGTCAGGAAAGAAGTCCATCAACCCGAGGTACGTCAGCTTGGCGCGGGCGCCGCCGCGCGTGTTGCCCGTCAACAGGTACGAGCGCACGTCCGTCCGCGACCGCAGGTGCTCGAGGATCTCGCGGACGTTCGGCAGGACGTAGCCGTCCCTGAGCGGGAGGCTCGCCGGCAGCAGCTCCTCGTAGCGCCGCACGAGCCGATCGACCAGCGTCTGGTCCGGCTCGAGCCCGAGGAGCTCGAACGTCTTGACCGCAATCTGGTAGTCCGTCAATCCCGCGGTTCTGACCTGCACCCGCAGGTCGAACTCCAGGCCCGTCAGATCCTTCACCGAGTCGTTCCAGGCGAACATCCCGGCGCGGCGCGTCGTGATGAGCGTGCCGTCGATGTCCCAGAACAGCACCGTCATACGAGCTGCGTCTTGGCGGCGGCGCGGAAGGCACCGACGAGCGCCGCGACGTCGAGGCCGTGGTGCGCGAGCACCTCGTCGTTGGTCCCGCACTCGGGGAGACTCGTGACGCCACGCTGCATGACGACCGGCGAGGGATCGAGCGCCAGGCCCGCGATCGCCGCGGCGATCATCTCGCCCTGCCCGCCGCGCACGTAGTGATTGTCGAGGGTGACCACGGCGCGGCGCGATCCGATGATCTCCCCGAGCCATGTCTCGTCAATGCGGTTCAGCCACGGCAGATTCACGAGGCACGTGGTCGTCCCCGTCGTCCGCTCCAGCGCTTCTGCCGCGTGCCAGGCGTTCGACAGGAGCCACGGCCCATAGCCGAAGACGACGAGATCGTCGCCCTCGCGGACGATCCAGCCCGTGCCCGGCCTGACCGGCTGCGCCGCCGGATAGCGAAACGGGACGGGCCACTTGACCGAGACCAGCCGCAGATACGCGCTCTGGTCGGCGACGTTGATGAGGTAGTCGACGAGCGCGTGGAGCTCGGCCTCGAGCGCCGGCTCGACCAGCAGCAGGTGCGGCACCGACGCCAGCGCCGCGATGTCGCGGACCGACTGGTGCGAATGACCGGGGCCGCCGGGCAGCAGTCCCGCCAGCGATCCGACGTAGATGACTTTCGACCCCTCGCTGCACTGGTTGTAGATCTGCTCGTTCGGCCGGGCCGCCAGGAAGCAGGCGAACGAATGGGCGATCGGCAGCACGCCGCGGCGCGCCATGCCGCACGCCATCGACACCATGTCCTGCTCCGCGATGCCGCATTCGACGAACCGATCCGGATACTTCTGCGCGAACGGCACCAGGCCGCAGTCCTTGACGAGGTCGGCGTCGAGCACCATCAGGCGCGGATGGCGATCCGCCTGGTGCACGAGCGCATCGCGGTAGGCGGCGATGAGATTTTCCGCGACCCTCGGCTCGCGCCGGGCCGGACGCTGTCCTGTGCGAGTGGCAAGCTGGCCAAGTCCCGCTTCGGCGAACAGCCGGGCGGCGTGCGCCAGCAGCTCCTGTGACCCGCGTGCGTACTCGTCCTCGGTGGGCGCGCCCGAGTGATAGGCATACAGCTCGCCTGCCTTCATGGCGGGCCCCTCCATGAACGACACGCCTTTGCCCTTGATCGTGTCGGCGACGACGACCTTCGGCCGGTCGGTCACGCGCTCGAGCCCCCGGAACGTCGCCTCGAGCGCGCGCACGTCGTGTCCGTCGCAGCGGACCACGTGCCAGCCGAACGCGCGCAGCTTCGCTTCGGCGTCGCCGAGGTCGCTGACCTGCGCCACCCACGTGTCGGACTGCATCTTGTTGTGGTCGACGATGACGACAATCTCGCCGAGCCGTTCGCGCGCGGCGGAGGCGAGCGATTCCCAGAACTGCCCTTCCTGCAGCTCGCCGTCGCCTGTCAGCACGAAGATGCGCCGCGGCTGCCCGGTCAGCCGGTTGGCGAGCGCCATCCCTTTCGCCTTCGACACGCCCATGCCGAGCGAGCCGGTATTCGCCTGAATGTAGGGGGTCTCCACGTGCGGATGGCCCGGCAGGCCGTCGAGGCGGCGAAGCGCGTCGACCTTCGCTTCCGGCAGCAGACCGAGGCCGATCAGCACGGCATAGAGCGCGGGGGCGTCGTGCCCCTTGGACGAGAAGAAGATGTCGCACGCGTCCGGCCCCTTGTCGAGGCCACGGATCTCGTGGAGGAACAGCCAGCTCATGATGTCGAGCGAGCTGAAGCTGGTGCCGATGTGCCCCGACCACGCGCGCGCGATCATGTAGAGCACGTTGACGCGCGCGAGCGCCGCGAACGCGGCGGCCTTCTCGCCGACCGGCAGCGCCGCGTCGAGCAGCCGCCGGAACTCGGAGACGGGAATGCGGACGAGCTCGTCGCTCGTTACCTGATCGAGCTGCTGTTCGCCCATGCGGCCTCGTAGGGAGCCTGCGGCACCGGCGGGAGCGCCGCCTCGCCGTCGGCGATCAGGCGCTCGGCCACGAGCCAGTCGTGCCGATCGTTGATGTCAAAGCCTTCGTAGCCCTCGGTGAAGAACGGCGCGAGGACGTCGCCAGCGATCGTGCGCCCCTCGAACACGACGCGCGTCCATGCGATTTCGAGCGACGCGTTCTGCACGTAGACGGGCGGCAGCGCTTGATACGGCGTGCTGTGCCACGGGCCGCCTGCGCTGCTTTGCAGCTTCGGCGAGGCAAGCCCCTCCGAGAGCAGCGGCGTCATGCGATCGCCGTCGACGACCCACATCTTGCCGGGGTGCTGCCCGCACTTCTCCACCGCGCGCAGCGAGTCGATGCCGTCCTGCGCCAGGAAGCGATCCCACGCGCGTCGAATCGTCGCCGCGGTCCGGAACGGGCTGGTCGGACGCAGCAGACTGAAGCAGTCCCACGCGCGGCCGCTTCGCCGCAGCTCCGCCAGCGTGTACGCCAGCCATTCGATATCGGGTGAGGTGTCGCCGGCAAACTCGGCGGGACGCAGGAAGGGGACCTCCGCGCCGTAGTATCGCGCGATCGCGGCGGTCTCCTCCGAATCGGTCGAGACGATGACGGCGTCGAAGACGCCGCTCGCGAGTGCCGGCGCGATCGTGTAGGCAATCACCGGATGATCGCCCAGCCGCCGCACGTTCTTGCCAGGAACCCGCTTCGACCCGTGGCGCGCAGGAATGAACGCGACCGCAGACGGCATTACTGGTATACGGTTCCCAAAACCGGGCTGGCCGCGCCGTTGTCGCGGCCAGCTAGACCGGAGGCGAAGGGCTGTCGTGAACGGTAAGTCACCAGTTGATACCGCCCACTAGACCTGACTGGGATTGTGATTGATGTACACGGTCTTCAGATCGGAGTAGACGTCGAGCGCCTGCGTACCCGCCTCGCGCCAGCCGTTGCCCGACTGCCGCAGGCCGCCGAACGGCATGTGCGGCTCGCTGCCGTACGTGCCGCCGTTGACGACCGCCACCCCCGAGTGGATCCGGCCGATGAACGTCATCGCCCGGTGGAGGTTCTGCGTGTGAATCGACGCGGTCAGCCCGAACGGCGAATCGTTGGCGAGCGCGATCGCCTCTTCGAAGTTGCGCACGCGATAGAGGCACGTGATCGGCCCGAAGAGCTCCGATCGCGAGATCTCGTCGTGCGGTCCGACGTGCTCGACGATCGTCGGCGCCACGAAGTAGCCGCCGTCGTATCCCGGCCCCGTCAGCCGGTGGCCGCCGGTCAGGACGACCGCCCCCGCGGCCTTCGCCCGCTCGACCGACGCCAGCATCGACGTCATCTGCCCTTCGTTGATCACCGGCCCGTAGTCGTCCGCGTCGCCGGTCCCGACTTTCAGCTTCTTCGCGGCATCGACGAACATCTGCCTGAACCGGTCGTACACCGCGTCGAAGACGATGATGCGGCTGCCGGCGGCACACCGCTGACCGGCATTGCTGAATGCGGAGCCGACCGCCCACGTCACGGCATTCTGAAGGTCGGCGTCGTCGCAGACGATCAGCGGATTCTTGCCGCCCAGCTCCAGGCACGTCTTCGCAAGACGGCGCCCGGCCGTCTCGGCGATCCAGCGCCCGACCTCGCACGAGCCGGTGAAGCTGACGACCGCCACGTCCGGGTGCTCGACGAGCGGCGCGCCCGCCTCCTCGCCGAACCCATGGATCGTCGTATAGACGCCGTCGGGCACGCCCGCCTCGCGCGCGAGGACGCCGAAGGCCCATGCCGACAGCGGCGTATCTTCCGCGGCCTTGAGGATCGCCGCGTTGCCGCAGAGGAGCGCCGGAAACGCTTTCCAGGCGACGTTGGCAATCGGCGTGTTCGCCGCGATGATGAGGCCAGCGACGCCGAGCGGCTGGCGTACGACCATCGCCGCCTTGTTCGGCACCGCGCTGGTCGTCGTCTGGCCGTAGAAGCGCCGCCCCTCACCGGCGACGAAGAAGCCCATCTCGATGGCGGCATCGGTCTCGCCGAGCGCGTCCTTGCGCGATTTCCCCGTCTCCTTCGCGACGAGATCGGCAATGGCGCGCCGGTGCTCGCGCATCAGGAGCGCGACCTGGCGAAGAATCTCCCCGCGCTTGACGGCCGTCGTCGCGGCCCACGCGGGCTGCGCGGCCTTCGCGACGTCCACGGCCGCGCGGACGTCGGCAGCCGTCGATCGGGCAACCTGACACAGCGTGCGCCCGTTCGCCGGATCGACCTTCGCGAACGTACGGCCGTCGGCGGGAAGCGCGTCGCGGCCGCCGACCTGGTTCGGCACGACGGCCGGCACGGCGCCAAGATCGTTGGCAGACGACTGGGAGGCAAGAGAAACCGTCATACCCGAGGCGTGTACATCATAATGGCGACCGCCTGCCGACGTGCGGCACGCAGAGGCCGAGTCAGGCGTACTCTCTGATCGCGCCCTTGCTTTTCCATTTGGCGCGCTGGGCTGGCGGCAGGGACTTGATGAGCGCCGCCAACGCTTCGTTGAGCGGCGCGACGTAGAACTGATAGCTGTAGCGCTCGAGATCCGCCGGCGCGTCCGCGGGGATGTCCGCTCCGTGCGCGCCCCGCGAGTTCAGGAAGACGAGCATCGAGTTCGGCCGATACGGCACCAGCTTGACCAGCTCGCACCGGCCTCCCGCCTGTTCCGGGTAGTAGGTCTGCTTGTAGTCGGCCTCCGCGTCGCCGTGCACGCGGAAGATCTGGGTGCCGTACTGCTCGCCGTCGCCGTCGCGGGCGAGATACATCAGGCACGTCAGCATCGACCGCTTCGGGTCGCGATGCGGGTCGAGGTGGTAGCCAGGGCGACGCAGCATCAGACGGCCGCTCGACGCCGCCTGCGGCAGCGCGTTCGCGCGGTCGAGGAACTCGGGACCGAAGACGGTGGCGAAGTGTGCCTGCAGCGGCTCGTGAAACTTCTCCAGGACTGCCGGACGGATGATCGTTCTCGCGATCACGTCGTCGAAGTAGCCCCACACCTGTGCCGTCAGCGTCGGGCCGTACTCCATTGGAAACGTGAGGTTCTGCTTGATGCGGTCGTGGTCGTCGAAGAACTCCGCCGGCGGAATCGCGCGCAGCAGCAGATCGTAGATGTCGTCAGGGAGCAGCCGTTCCACCACGACGTGCTCGTACGGGTCGGTGAGGAGCGGCGCCGACGCGATCGCGCGGCGGACGTGCTCGCCGATTCGGCGGTCGTCGAGCAGTGTGGCCAGGCGGGCAATGTCCGGCTGGTGCGTACGGTCGAGGACGTCGAGCAGCTTGATCTGCATCGACGTGCGATCGGCCCGGCGCGCCACGGCCGCGGAGGCGCGCTGCGCTTCTTCCAGGCGCGCGACGCGGTCCGCGAGCCTGGCGAGATCCCGCTGCATCGCGCGATTGCCCTTGACCACCTCGATCACGCTCTGAACGAGCCACCGCGCCTTCGCAAGCACCATGATTACCAGGCCGTGAACCCGCCGTCGACGCGGAGCTCATGTCCGGTCACGTAGGCGGACGCCGATGACGCGAGAAACACGAGGGGGCCTTTGAGGTCGTCCGAGTGCGCCAGGCGGCCGAGCGGCACGCGCGCCGCGTACTTGGCGCGGAACCGATCGTCCTGCCCGCCCAGCACACCGCCTGGCGACAGGGCATTGACGCGGACGCCGGACGCGCCCCACAACGTGGCGAAATACTTCGTCAGGTTGACGACCCCGGCCTTCGATGCGCCGTAGGCCGGCGACTTCAGGAACGGCAGGTTGCCCGCCAGGTGGTCGTAGAACCGCTGATCGGGCGATACCGACGCGTAGAGCGATCCGATGTTGATGATCGAGCCGGCGCCGCGGGTGGCCATCCGGCTCCCCACCACCTGCGTGACCTGAAACGTGCCGAGGAGGTTCACCTCGACCATCCGGCGGAACTGATCGATCGGCAGGTTCCCGATCGGCGTGCGGCTGCCGCCGGCGTCCGGCGGCTGATCGATGCCGGCGTTGTTCACGAGCACGTCCGGCTCGCCGAACCGGGCCGCTACCTGCTCGACCGCCATCTCGATCGACTGTCGATCGGTGATGTCGCAGGCGACGCGGTGGAGCCGGTCGCCGGCGCGGTCGGCCAGCGTCGTGTAGGCGGCCGAGGCCGGCGCGCCCGGCAGCTCAAACGCGGCGACGCGGGCGCCAGCGTCGACGAGCGCCTCAGCCCAGACCGGCCCCAGCTTGCCGCAGGCGCCGGTGACGATCGCTGTCTGGTTGTCGAGTCGGAAGAGCGGTCCGCTCACGACCGCGCGAGCTCGGGGTTCCGCTCGCTGAGCACTTCGAACGAGAGGAAGTCGTCCTCGTAGAGCGCCTTCAGCGTCACGCGGCCGAGCACGTTGTCGAGCTCGTACGGCGGAATGCCGCCGCCGGGAGACTTCATGACGATGTCGGGCGGTCCGAGCACGTGGCCGGCCGGCAGGTCGCGGGCCACGACCAGGCTCTTGCCCATCTTGACGATCGGCGCCTTCTCGCTCTCGTAGATCTTCTTCATGCCGTCGCCGAGCGCCTTGTGGGTCCGCTCGAGGTCGCGCACCATCTTGCGCAGCCCGACGGGCTCGAGCGAGAACGCGTGATCCGTCCCCTTCATTGCGCGGTTCAGCGTGAAGTGCTTCTCGACGATCCGCGCGCCAAGCACGTAGGCGGCCACCGGCATCGCAATGCCGTTGTCGTGGCCCGAATAGCCGATAACGGCGGCGGGGAACCGTTCGCGATACTGCTCGACGACGCGCAGGTCCAGCTCCTCGAACGACGCGGGGTACCCGGCGGTGCACTGCAGGATCGCGAGCTGCGGATTGATCGCCATGATCGTGTCGTAGGCGCGCTGCACGTCTTCGATCAGGGCGCCGCCGGTCGAAAGCACGACCGGCTTGCCGAACCGGGCGACGTGCTTGAGGAGCGGCGTGCTCTTGAGATCGCCCGATGCGATCTTGTAGGCCGGCACGTCGAGCCCCGCGAGGAAGTCGGCGCTCGCGATGTCGAAGGCAGTGGCGAAGAAGTCGATATCGAGCTCGCGCGCGTACTGCTGCAGCTCGCGGTACTCGTCGAGCCCGAACTCCAGGAACTCCCGATGCTCGCCGTAGGTCGCGCCGAAGCTGTTCTCGTTGTCGTACGGCTTGTTGTAGGCCGCGCGGGTGTAGAGGCCGCGATTGTCGCGCTTCTGCAGCTTGACCGCATGCGCCCCGGCCAGCTTCGCCTCGCGAAAGAGCTCGCGCGCCTTCTGCACGCTCCCCTGATGGTTGTGGCCGATCTCCGCGATGACATAGCACGGCGTCTGGTCGCCGATGTCGTGCCGCCCGATTCTGATGGTCCCTGCCACGTTTCTCGCTCCTACAACTGCACGACCGACCGCAGCTGCGCAACCAGCTGATCCCATCCGTAGCGGCTGTGTGCGATCTCGCGCGCGGCGAGCCCGATGCGACGCGTCTCGTCGAAGTCGGGGAGGCGATCGCACCGCTGGATGTCGACGATGTTCTCCATGTGGGCGAGCCCGGCCGGCGAATGCTCGTCGAGATTCGTGATGACGACGCAGCCGCACTCCATCGCCGCATTGACGGTCGTGTTGTTCGCGCGCAGCCCCTTTTCGAAGAACGCGGCCACGAACGTGCAGTCCATCAGCTGGTTATAGACCGCGGCATCGGACAGATACCCCATGAAATAGACCTGGCGGCCGAAGATCGACTCCAGCTCCTCGAACCGGTCGACGAACGAGCGGTCGAAGCTGGTGTTCTCGTGGAGCGCGGTCGAGACGTACACCGAATAGGTGCGCCCCGTCGCCGCGAGCAGGTCGCGCAGCCGGCGGTACAGCGGCACGCGGATCTTGTGCGCCATGCCGAACGTGAACACCGAGAGCTCGGTGCGCTGAAACCGCTGCGGGCTGAGAATCGTGCCGGGGCAGAACATCTCCTGGAGATCGGGGCGCGCGGGGCGCAGCGACCGCGCGAGCTCGGCATTGCCCACGCAGACACGCGCGGCGGCGGCCAGCAGCCGCTCCTCGATCGGCGTGCCGTCGAACGCGTGCAGGAACAGCTCGAAGCTGCCCGCGCGCGCGCGCGCCCACGTGTCGAGCGTCGCCGTGTCGGCTTCGGTGAACTCCGACAGCTTGATCGAGAGCAGCGGACGCGCGTATGCATCGAGCGCGGGGCCGCGAATACCGACCACCGGCAGCCCGAGATGACGGGCAAGGATCATGTTGAACTTCGCGATCCCGCACGTCCAGGTATTCAGGTGATACCCGGCTATACAGTCGATCATCAGGCCTCGAGGAGCGAGCGGCCCATTCTACCTCACGTCTCGGGGCCGACTCTCGATGCGACGCAGCGCCCGGAGGTCGAGTGCCGCAAATTCGGCTGCGCCGATCTGGGCGCCCGCCTGTCGCGCGATCGTCAGATGCGGCCGCAGCAGGGCGTCGTCGGCGTACACGGCGACGGTGGGGACGCCCATGAACGGCGCCAGCCAGGCGAGGCCGCCGCAGGTGCCGAGAAAGTACCGGGCGTGAGCGACGATCGCCGACTGCAGCCCGAGATTGCGGCGCGCCGTCATCCACCGACGCGCGCTCTCGACGCCGGGCACGTCGTCGAAGACGAAATCGCGGTGGTCGTCGACCGAGAGTCCCGTGTCGAGCACGACGACGGGCGTCCGTGCGGCGACGTCGCGCACGAGCGCCCGCAGTGCCTCGCGCGTGTCCGCCGTGTCGGGCGTCGCCGTGCCGGTGTAGAACTTCACGGCCACGTACTCGGACGGGAGATCCGGCAGTGAAGGCCTCGGCGGCCTCGGCAGGTGGGTGAAGCCGGCGCGCGTGAACAGAAAATCGAGCGACAGATTCCCCTGCCAGACGTCGCGGAAGAGACGAAACAGCAGCGATGGATGGAGCACGGCGCCGTTCGCGCCCGCGCGTGCGAGCAGCCATTCGTCGAGCTCGCCCCGTCGCGACTGCTTGCGCCCGCCGCCTTCCTCGCGCTGCTGCCGCGCCGCGTTGCGCGCGGCGAGCTCCTCGGGCGACACCAGATCGAAGAGGTCGACGTACCGCGCCGCCAGGCCGCCGTACCAGTGGTCGACGCCGCCGCGCGACACGACGGTGAGGCGATCCGGGGCAATGCGATAGCGGTCCTGCACCCAGCGGAGGAACGGCAGCCAGTACAGCGCTTCGTAGCCCACCTCGCCGAGCCACGGTCCGACCACGATCGGCCCGCGTCCCGCAACCGTGCGGCCGATCTCGCGCTCCACGGCTCGCGCCGACTCGACGATGGCACGCTGCTGCCCGGCCCGCTCCCGACGCCGCGCCGCGCGGACGAACGGCCTGCGCAGCGCGAGCACACGCAAGGCCGCCTTCCGGCCCACGTTCACGACCGCGGTGGCGAAATCAGGCACTCAGGCGGGGACAGGGGCGCCGGTGCGCATTACACCGGCCACGATCTCAATCTCGCGTTCGGTCAGCTCCGGGAACATGGGCAGCGATAGCACCTCGCCGGCGAGCCGCTCGGCGACCGGAAAGTCGCCCGCCGCGTAGCCGAGGTCGCGGCAGGCGGGCTGGAGGTGGATCGGACGAGGGTAGTGGACGGCGGTCTGGATGCCGGCATCCGCGAGCCGGGCGCGCATCGCGTCGCGCTGCGGCACACGCACGACGTACGACTGATAGACATGACGCGCCCCTTCGCGCACGCGGGGCACCGCCGCCGACGAGTCCTGCAGGCACCGCGCATACGAGGCGGCATGCGCACGGCGCGCCTCGGTCCACGCCTCGAGATGCCGGAGCTTCACGCCGAGCACGGCCCCCTGTATGCCGTCCATACGGTAGTTGAATCCGCGCACGTCGTGGATGTAGCGCGTCTGTTCGCCCCAGCTCCGCAGCAGCCGGACGCGGGCGGCCAGCGCGGCATCGTTCGTCACGACGGCGCCGCCTTCGCCGTACGCGCCGAGATTCTTCGTCGGATAGAAGCTGAAGCAGCCGAGCATGCCGAGCGACCCGCACCGCCGGCCGCGGTACTCGGCGCCGTGCGCCTGGCAGGCGTCCTCGACGACCGCGACGCCGTGGCGCCTCGCGACCTCGAGAATCGGATCCATGTCCGCCGGCTGGCCGTACAGATGCACCGGAACGATCGCCTTCGTCCGCGGGGTGATCGCCTCTTCGAGCCGCGCGGGATCCATGGTGTAGTACATCTCGTCGACGTCGACGAATACCGGCCGTGCGCCGGCGTACTCGATCGCGGCCACGGTGGCCACGAACGTGAACGGCACCGTGACGACCTCGTCGCCCGGCGTGACGCCGGCCGCAAGGAGCGCCAGATGCAGCGCGCTCGTGCCGCTGTTGACGCCGATCGCCTCGCCGGCGCCGCAGTACGCCGCAAACGCCTGTTCGAAGCGCGACACCGCGGGCCCGAGCGCGAACTGGCCGTCCTCCAGCACGCGCTGGACCGCCGTATCGATCTCGGGCTTGATCGAGCGGTACTGTGCCTTCAGATCGATCAGGGGGATGCGCGTCACGCCTTTTCCAGCACGAGCACGCGTCCCTTGCGGCCCCAATCCATCCGAGCCTCGAGATCGGGGCGCGATCGGCATCCCTCGAGGACGAAGAGCAGGCGCAGCATGTCCTTGTTCAGGAGCGTGATGTGCGTGGGATCCACGTCGAACTGCGTCGTGAAGTCGAGGAGGCTCGTCGGCTGCGGATGGAACCGGGTGGTGACATAGACGAACCGCGACGTCATCCGCACCATGTTGGCGACCGCCTGTCGCACCTGCAGCACCGTCAGATGCTCGAGCACCTCGCGGCAGATGACGAGGTCGTACGCGTTCGCCGGCTTGAGCGTCGGGTCGGTGACCTGCCCGATGGTGATCCGATCGCGCACCTCCGGCGTCGCCAGACCCAGGCTGCTTTCGGCGAAGTCGATCCCTTCGGCGTCGACGCCGAGCTCCCACAGCAGGTGCATCAGCGCGCCGGGCCCGCAGCCGAGATCGAGCACCTTCGTCGGCTGGAAGACCTCCTGGATGAGAAACGGGTTCTTCGCCTCGATCTGCCGCCGCGTCTCGAGCGAGTAGTTGTTCCCTTCCGCGCGCCAGTCGCCGGTGAAGTAGTCGGAATCGTAATGGCCGGACCCCACAGGCTTCTGCTCGTGTACGCGCGCCTCGAAGTCGTGGATGTTCATCGGCCTCCGACCTGATTCTGCTGCAGGGCGAACTGCTCGAGGATCCGGGTGGACGAATCGAGCACCGTATCGAGATAGACGATCTCGACGCCGTGCTCGCGGCAGATCGTCATCTGCTCGGGCGGCAGCCGTCCGTCCCAGTCCTTCCCTTTCACGTAATAGCGCGGCCGCAGCTCGCGCAGCACCGTTTCCGTGTCGTACGGGTTGATGTGCGTGTATGTAATGTAGCGGATCGCGTCGACAATCGCCGCCCGCTGATCCTCGGGTAGAAGCGGCGGATGCTTCGTCCGTACGTAGCGATCCGACGCCACGTTGCAGAGCAGCGGGACGCCGAGCGCCGCGGCCGCCCGGAAGTATTCGATGTGCCCCCTATGCAGCGGGTCGAAGGCGCCGTCCACCATCGCCACACGGCCGCGATATTCCTTGAGCGCGTCGAAGCCGACGATCACGACCGCACCAGCAGTCCCTTCTCGCTCAGCTCGTCGAGCGCGCGGTCGAAGAAGTCCTCGGCGACATCAGGCGTCGTGCGGGCCCACTCGATCAGTTCGCCGAACCCGTCCTCCAGCGGCACGCGCGGCCGGAACCCGAGCGCCGCGGTGGCGCGGGTGATATCGGCCGTGTTGTGTCGAATGTCGAAGCGCCGTCCCGTCTGCGTCACCTTCGGTTCGATGTCGGACCCGAGGAGGCGCTTCAGCAGCCGGGCGACCTCGAGAATGGTGACGGTCTGGCCCGATCCGACATTGACCGGCAGGAAATCGGCGCCGTCCTTCTCGAGCATCAGCACGAGGCAGTCGATGACGTCGTGAATCGACACGAAGTCGCGGAGCTGTCCGCCGTCTTCGAAGACGACCGGCTGCTTGCCGTTCAGCAGCCGGCTCAGCCAGATGGCCGCCACGCCCGCGTAGGGATTGCTCAGGCTCTGGCGTGGACCGTAGACGTTGAAGAATCGCGGCGCCACCGCCGGAATCCCGTACGTCTTCCCGATGAGCAGGACCATCTCCTCCTGGTGGTACTTCGTCATCGAGTAGATGTTGTCCCGATAGAGCGGCTTGTCCTCCGGCGTCGGGATCGAGACGAGGTGCGCGCGGCAGACCGGGCAGCGCTGTTCCCAATCGCGGGCCGCGAGCTGCGACTCGGGACGGATCGTCGGCGCCACCACACCGTGCGCCGCACAGCGGTATGCGCCCTCGCCATACACGCCTATCGACGAGGCCACGATCACTTTTCGGACATGGTGCTTGGCGTTCACCAGGATGTCGAGCAGGAGCGCCGTGCCCCGAGTATTGACGTCCACGTACCGGTCGATCTGATACATGCTCTGACCGACGCTGACCGCCGCCCCGAAGTGCACGACCGCGTCGGCCGCGAGCACCAGCGGCTCGAACACGGCGCGGTCGCGCACGTCGCCGCGCACGTACTTCGCCTTCGGATTCGCGTACGACGGCCATGTACCCGAGCGGTGCACCTGCGGCTCGAGGGTGTCGAGCACCATCACCTGGTACTCGCGCGCCACGAGCGCGTCGACGAGATGCGAGCCGATGTAGCCGGCGCCTCCCGTCACCAGAATGTGTCTCATCTGTTCTCCTCTTGGGTCAGACCCCATGAACGTGGAGCAGATCGCGCGCGCCGATCGACGCGAAGGCCGACTGCGCCATGCGCAGGTGCGACCTGGCGAAACCGTCCGCGTCAGCGTAGTAGGACGTCGACCGCACGCCGTAGAACGGCGCAAGGTACGCGAACCCGCCGTACGTACCGACGAACGCGTCGGCGTGCGCGACGATGGCGCTCTGCAGGCGCAGGTTCCCGGCCGGCGCCGCGGCAGCCGCCACCTCGAGCGTGCCCCAGGCGGGCGCCGCGCCGTGATCGTCGATCGCCAGATCGGCGGAGAGCGACACCACCGGCCCGCTCCGCAGGAGCGCGGCGAGCGTGGCACGGACGAACGCGCGGTTCTCGTCGGTCGCCGGAAAGCAGTCGTTGAAGTAGAACTTTGCCGCGACGTAGCGCTCCGGCAGCGGAACGCCGTCGGGCCGCGGCGGACGTTCGAGGACGCGATAGATCGTGTGCCGATGGATCCAGCGCTCGTCGAGATGGCGCCACCAGAACGGGTTCATCAGCTCGTACATCACGGAGGGGTGCAGAATCTCCGCGTCCGGCGTCTCCGCACGCACACGCTCGACCAGCTCCCGCTCGCGCGCCGTCATGCGCGTCTGCTTCTGCTCGCCGATCTCGCCGACGTGTTCGTCGTGCCAGCGCCGGAACACGTCGGCCGACACGAAATCGAACACATCGCGGTAGCCGCCGGCTGCGGGCGCATACCACGACGCGGTCCCCCCGCGCGACAGAACGATGAGCCGTTCCGGCGCCACGCGGTACGCGTCGGCAAACCACCGCACGAACGGCGCCCAGTAGAGAATCTCGAAGCCGACTTCGCCGAGCCAGGGGCCTGCCAGAATCGGTCCACCGCTCGCCGCGATCGCCGCGAGCCGGTGCCGGATCCGTGCGCCGCGAAGCCGCCCCACGGGGCCGGCGGCGCGGCGCCGCACGGCCCGCGGCACGAGGACGCGGATCGCCCCCGGCACCTCAGCGGCCCGCCAGTGCACGCTCGGCGGCCGCCCAGTCCGCGGCGCTGTCGATCGAGAGCGACTCGCCGGCATCGAGGAGGAGCGGACGGCAGTCCTCTCCGTAAATGCTCCCAAACCGTCGCAGCGTCATCGTCCGGAATGCGTAGACGGTGCCGTCGCGCACGTATGCGGGACGTGCGTCCTGCCGGCGCGTCACGCGCGCGCCATCCGGCAGGAACGGCAGCAGCCGCCCGTCCTCGAGACGCATGACGTAATCGGGAGACAAGTGCTGCGGGACAGCAACGACACTGACAACCGAATCGGCGCCAGTCCGGTGCAACTGCTCCACGGCCGCGCGGATGTGCGCGGGCGTCCGCAGCGGCGCCGTGGGCTGCAGCAGGACCACGGTCGACGGCTCCCATCCTCCGCGCCGTAGCTCCTCCATCGCATGCTCGATGACCGGCAGCATCGGCGTGTCGTCCTGTGCAAGCGTCGCCGGACGCATGAACGGCACTTCGAGGCCGACGCGGCGGCCGCACTCGGCAATCTCCTCGGAATCGGTCGAGAGCACGACCCGATGCAGCACGCCGGAATCGCGCGCGGCGCGGGCGGTGTATTCGAGCAGCGGCCGTCCGGCAAGCAGCCGCGTGTTCTTGCCCGGCACGCCCTTCGAGCCGCCGCGGGCCGGCACGAGCCCGAGCACATCGCCGCTTACAATCGGATCTGCCCCTTTATGGTTCACGCCACCGATGCCCCTTCCCGGCGCGAGCTGTCACAGGTAACGCTGGTCGCCATCGACGGCACCATGCATCCTGCCGCAACCGAAGCGTCTCTCGCACGGGCGGCGTCTGAGCTGACGTTCGCGAAGGTGCTGTTCTTCGCGCCCACGCGGCCGAACACCGTGCCGTCGCTGTACGAGCGTGGCGAGTGGATCGAGATCCCACCGAAGTCGCTGAAGGCATACAACCAGTTCTGCCTGGCGGAGCTGTACCGATATATCCCGACCACGCACTGCCTGACAGTCCAGTCCGACAGCTACATCGCCACTCCCGGCGCCTGGGACGACGCCTGGCTGCAGTACGACTACATCGGCGCGCCGTGGCGTCCCGGGCATTCGGGGACGGAGTATCGCGTCGGCAACAGCGGATTCTGCCTGCGCTCGCGACAACTGCTGGAGGCGACCGCGTCGCTGCCAAACGACTCGTACGTCTGGCGGGGCAAAGTGAAGTCGAGCTGCCGCGACGACGTGATTACGTGCGTGATGTACCGGCCGCAGCTCGAACGTCTCGGCTTGCGGTTTGCTCCGGTCGACGTCGCCGCCCGCTTCGCGTTCGAGAATCCGACGCCGGAAGCTCCCACGCTCGACGGCCAGTTCGGCGTTCATGAATATCGCCGGCGTAATCGGTCCGGCTGAGGCGGACGCCACGTACGGAGTGTCCGGGCTCTAGCCGGATCTGGGCGTGTTCTGGACCTGTCTTATTTCGCGGAGCAGGTCGCGCGCGGTCGTCTCGCCCGGCAGCGGGTCCTTCTCGGGCGCTGCCGGGCGGCACGCATACCCGACGTGCAGGTGGTCCGCCGCATAGTCCGAACGGAGCACCTCGAATCCAGCCCGCCGCAGATACAGTGTCATCGTCGACTCGGTCAGGTAGTACGGATGGTCGATCTTGATCGCGTCCTCCACCGACCCGTTCCGGAGATACGCGGCGCGGAAATCGACAATGTCGACGAACAGAACGCCGTGCGCGGCGATGAGATCGCGGATGCGGGCCAGCGTGCCGGCGACGTCCAGCAGATGATCGACGGTCTGGCAGACGATGACGACATCGAAAGTGCGTCCGCCGAAGTCGTGCTGCTCGACAAGACCCGTGACGGTCTCGAGGCCCAGACGCCGCGCCTCGGCGACCTCGAGCGGCGACGGATCGATGACGGTCGCGGCCAGGCCATACTCGCGCGCGATGTGGGCCGCGACGACGCCGGTTGACCCGCCGATGTCGAGCAGCGTCTTCAGGCCGCGGGACATGAACGGACGGAGGAATTCCAGCCGTTCGGCCGCGTAGACCCGCTGCTCGTCCTGAATCGTGCGTGCGTCGATCAGCCGCCCGTGGAACGCGCTGACGAGCGGGCGATACACCGACTGGTAGAAGCGGCCATACGCATCGGTCGTCAGCCGCGGATTCAGGAACACCAGACCGCATCGCTCGCATGCGTGCGCCTCCGCCGGGAACCCGTAGCGGTCGCGATGCGTGAGGACGACGAAGCGAGCCGCACCGCAGAGATTGCAGCGCGCGACGGCCTCCTTCGGCTGCGCGGCGTAGTCGTAGCGGAGCGCGGCGATGCGCGCGCGCCGGTCTGCGGGAGTCGTGGCGACCATCAGTACGTGAGCGTCTTCCGGATCGTGAGCGTGGCCGATGCGAGGCACGAGGCGATCCGCTCGCCGGCGCGGCCGTCGCCATAGAGCGAGTCGCTCGGCGGCCGTCCCCGGCGCATGTGTTCACGAACCGCGTCGGCAATGGCGGCGCGGTCGTGCCCGACGTCGATCACGTTCCGGCCGCGTTCGCGCTTGTCCTGGCGCGACCCGACATTGACCGCCGGCACCCCGAGGAACGAGCCCTCGCGAATCGCCACGCTCGAGTTGCCCACGATGGCCGTCGCGCCGCACAGCAGACGCAGGAAGTCCTCGGGCAACATGTTCCGGAAGAAGTGGAAGTTGTTGCTCCGCTCCTTCTCGCGGAAGACGCGGATACCCTTTGACGTGCCGTCCGATCCGGCGTCGACGTTGGGCCAGAACCAGAGCACCGGCATAGCCAGCGCTTTCACCGCGTAGAGCGTTTCCTCGACCTGCTTGCGCGCCTCCTCGTACTCCGTCGTCACCGGGTGCTGCAGCACCACGAGATAGCCCTTCGAGAGATCCTCGCGAGGGCCGACGCCGCCGTACTTCTGGAACGGATCGAAATCGAGCGCAGGGCTGGCCGCCACGGCCGCGGCGATGTCGATCGAGGGACACCCGGTCAGGATCACCGTCTCCTCAGGTTCACCGAGCCTGATCACGCGCTCGCGCGCCGCGCGCGTCGATACGAGATGAAGATTGGAGAGCTTGGTCACGGCGTGGCGCACTTTTTCGTCGACGGAGCCCGTCAGTTCGCCGCCCTGCACGTGCACCACCGGGATGTTCATGTACGACGCGGCCACCGCCGTCGCCAGCGTCTCGTAGCGATCGCCGATCGTGACCACGGCGTCGGGCTTCAGGTTGTCGAAGACCGTGGCGAGCTCGGACAGTCCGATGCCGGTCGACTTGGCCGACGTCACGAGGTTCTCGCCTTCGAGCACCATGTAGACACGATGCCTGATGTACGGCTCGAACCCGTCGTGTTCGATCGTCTGCACCGCGTTGCCGTACCGCTCGAGGAGCGCCGAGGCCGCCACGACGAGCTGCAGCTCGAGGTCGCGATGGTCGGCAATCGCGCGCAGCGCCGAGCGGATGCGCGAATAGCTCGGCCGGGCGGTGACGACGACGCAGATTCTTCTCGTCACGAAACGGCGAGCCCTTCGATGTCGTCGGCAACGAGCACCTGATCGGCCTGGACCGGACGCCGCAGGCGGCGGCCGATCACCTCGTCGAGGCGATCCGGTGACAGTCCGGTGCCCGGCTTCTTGATGGCGAGATGGTCGCGCGTCAGGACGGTCCCCGCGGGCAGCGCCTGACGCGCGACCAGGCTGCGCGTGAAGATCTGCCGGAGCGGCGTCATCTCGCGGGCGAAGGCATCCTTGTCGACGGGATTGGCGCGCATCCGCTCGATGAAGCGGACCCCCTCCACCAGCTGCCGCAGCTCCGTCGTCGTCACCGAGGCGACCACGTCGGGGCCGAACATTTCGCGTGAGAGCGCGACGTGCACTTCCAGCATGTCGATGCCGATGGCTGCGGCTGCCAACCCGGCGTAGACGGTGGCCGAGTGATCCGAGAGGCCGACCCAGCACCCGTAGCGCCGGCGGTACTCGGGGATCAGATTGAGGCCGATCCGCTCCGGCGGACACGGGTACGCCGTGGTGCACTGGAAGACGCCGACCGGGACGCCGTGCGCTGTCACCCGTGCGACGGCGGCGTCGATCTCGGCAATCGGGCTCATGCCGGTCGAGAGCAACACGGGTACGCCGGTCCGCAGCACGCGATCGAGCAGCTGCCCGTTCGACGTCTCCCCGGAGGGGACCTTCCAGATCGGCTGTCCGATGCGCTCGAGGATCTCGACCGCTTCCATCGAAAAGGGCGACGAGATGAACAGGACGTTGCGCTCGCGGCAGTGCTCGGCGAGCCCGCGCCACTGGTCTTCGGTGAACTCCATCCGCTTCCAGTAGTCGTACCGCGAGGCGTCCTGACGGCTGAACGGGACGCGAAACGGTTCCGACGGCGTGCTCTCCGCGGCGGCGATGTGCGTCTGAAACTTCACCGCGTCCGCGCCCGCGGCGGCGATCGCGTCGATGAACGCGTGCGCCAGGCCAAGGCTGCCGTCATGCGACAGCGCCACCTCGCCGATGACGAGGCAGCGCCCATGCCCGAGCTGCGCGAGTGCCGGATGCGAAGCCATCATGCGTTCGCCAGGGACCGGAACTTCTCAGGGTTCCAGTAGATGCGCTCGATGAGCGGGAGCCGACCCGCCAGCACGAGGGCGTACACCAGCGGCCGGAGCAGGAGCACCCCGAGCGCCGCGCGACGCTCGGGCAGCGGCGGTGTGGCGGCAAGCTGCTCGACGGTCTCGACGAAGACCGGCGTCGCCGCCGCGGCAAGGCCGCGCGGCCGGATGAAGCGCTCCACGAACGGCGCATTCGGCCGCAGCCGCTCGCCGCGGGCGAGCGCCGCGAGCTGCGCGACGTGCTCGCCGAGCGTCCGCGCCGCGTTGAGAAAGCCGCTGCCGATCGTCAGCAGATAGTGAAAGTGGAAGGTGCCCTCCTGATTGTCGCGAAACTCCGGCAGCAGCACCGTGTAGACCGGCCGATCGACGATCGCACCTTCGACCAGCGCGCTCGTATTGAGACCGACGACCGCCGCGCTGTGGTAGAGCGAGTCGAAGTAGTCGGCGCGGCTCTCCTCGTCGATCGGATTCGACCCCCACAGCGTCGCGCCTTCGATCCCGGTGTCCGGCCACTCGTCCAGACGCTGCGGATGCGGACGCACGAGGATGTTCATGCGCGCCAGCGCCGGATCGGACGCCGCGCGAATGGCGCGCACCCAGTCGCGCACGAACGCCGCCTCCGAGGGGCTGCCGCGGAAAAGCGCCGAGCAGACGTAGAGGATGTACGGCGCGTCGCTCGGCAGCCCGGCCCGACGGCAGAACGACGCGCGATCGCGCGATGGCTGCCGGTCGAACCAGCGGTCGAAGCACTGTGCGCCCGTGACGTGGACGCGCTCGGGCGGAATTCCGTGGAACCGCTGCGCCTCGTCGCGCTGCGTCTCGTTCCAGACGATCAGCGCATCGGGCCGCACGCGAATGAGCGCCTTGCTCGACAGATGGTCCCAGCTCCAGACGCAGAGCGCCGTCTTGACCCCCAGCCGCCGGGCAACGCGCAAATAATCGAGCTGCGGCGACCCGAGCTCGATGAGCGGCGTGACGAGCATCACGTCGGGACGTTCGGCGCGGATGAACTCCTCGACGCCCCGATGGCACGGCACCGCTTCCTCGAGGCGCTCGAGCAGACGCGTGACGAGTCCGCGCGCCGGCACTCGTGCCAGCGCGAGGACGAACGCCGGCGTCCGCGCGTACGCGCGCGCGCGCAGCTTCGGCATCGTGTCGTACTGCGGATCGGAATAGCGCAGGTAGTCGAGGCCGAGCCGCAGCGCGCGCGCCAGCCGCGTGTACCGGCCGAAGTCGCGGATCGGCGTGCAGCCGACCGTCACGCCGGCGCAGCGCTCCGCGAGCCGATCGACCAGCGCGCGGCCGCCGAGCGCTTCCTCGCGATCGGCAGCCAGATGCACGCGGTGACCGCGGTCGGCCAGCGCGGCAATCACGGAATCGAAGTTCCGGAAATACGTGAAGTGCCGCGCGATGAAGAGGACTTTCATAGATGGTCCGCCCAACGTTCGGGCGACGGCTCCGCGTCAAGAGCGGTCATGCGGATGACGACGTGGGGACGCACGACATCCAGCCCGGGAAGCCAGATCGGAACGCGGACATCGAACGCTTCAACCGGAGCGACCGAACAGAGGTGCCGAATGCGCGCCTCTTTGAATCGATCGCGGAGCTCGGCGCCCTGACCGACGCCGGCTCCGCCATGCCTTCATCAGCGGAACAAGTCTCCTATCGGCTTGACGGGGAAGCTTACGCTGAGGCTCACGGCGCGCCGTCTTCTCTCGCAACCCGCTCTCGCAAAGCCGTGAGTTGTCTCTCCATCTTCTTCAGCCGGGCGTCCGCCTTCCTCAGCAGAGCGTCCGCGCGCCCTTGTTTGGACAGCAGCCGATGAATCAACACCTGTGCCTCTCGCAGGCGCTTTTGACTCCGGAAGAGCTCGCCTTCGAGACCCTCTCGGTAGCTCTCGAGGTGATGGTGCACAGCGTAGATCTCCGGAAAGTCGTCCGGACTCTCCGGCGCCAGGACTGTAAGAGGCGAGTAGAAAGTCTCCCACGGGAAGATCGTCACTCCATCAGGCCGCTCCGCGATCAATCTGCTGATGAAGCCGTTGCCGGCACGCGGGCTGGATTTGGCTCCAACTGACGCGTCGAGTTGCGCGATTGCATATTCGAAGAAAGGGTGATGCTGGACAGCGCCGAGAATCGGGATTCCAATCTTCCGTCCCTGTCCGTAGCGTCCGACAAACGCCCTCACACCGCGCAAGAGCGGATCCAGCGGTCGGAGCGCTTCCATATCCATATCAATGATGACGCCTCCACACTGTCGCAAAATCTCGAGCCGGACCATGTCGTATCGTGCCTTCCAGTTCCGCTCCCTATCGTAGTGGGCTTGGCAGGCAAGCGACGGCAACGTGTCGTCCCGCCACAGCCGCATCTCCCACCCCGGGTGATGTAGCCTCCATGTGTGCGCGTATCGCTCCAAGAGCGCTGGAATCGGATTCGGTCCGAGCCAGACCCGGTGTATCACGCGGGGAATCAGTTGCTCGCCTTGCTGCGCCATGGGCAGTGATGTCTCAAGAAACACGGCAGTTCGCGTCTCTATTTGCGCGAGTAGCACATCCACGTCCGCGGCCGGACCGGCGGCCGGAGAGCGGCGAACGACGGCGAGATGCCAGACCGGCACCGACAGCGGGCAGTCCAGCACCGCTTGCAGCATCCAGCACGCGCTTCAGGTTAAGGGCGGACGCCACGCACGAGTGGTGGTGCATAGTGTCCGCCTCTAGCGGGACCGACCTCCTCGAACGCCCGCAGATCGGCTATTGAAAATCGTCCCGCCCCGAGCTTGTGGTACGCGCGCATGGCGACCGCGATGTGCGCGTGCAGCCACTGCGGATCGACGAAGAGCGCCGACGTGTCGACGCCGAGCCGCGGCGCGAGCCAGGCGAGGCTGCCGCAGGTGCCGACGAACGCGTGCGCGCCGGCCACGATTTGCGTCTGCACGCCGAGGTTCGTCTGCGGCGTCATCCAGTCGCGCGCGCTGATGACAGGCGTGCCGCCGAACGTGTAGTCGGCGTGATCGTCTTCGAGCACGAGACCTGTATCGAGCAGCACGACCGGGAGCCGCTCGGCCAGCGCGGCAATCACCCCGCGCAGGACGGCGCGCACCTGTGGCGTGTCCGGGAGCGACCGGGCGCCATAGAACTTCACGGCGATGTACTCGCGCGGCAGAAGCGCTGGATCGATCAGGGACGGCGCCCGGTGCGTCGTGAACCGCGTGTGCGCGTCCACGAATCCCATGGCCCGCTGCCCCGACCAGTACAGCGTGAACAGCCGATACATGAGTCCCGGATGGATGACGTCGAACTCGCGCGTGCCGAGGCGCCGGGCAACGGCGTCAAGGATGTCGCCATCCAGCGGCGACGGCTCGTAGTGCTTGACGATACCGCGCTCGGCATTGCGCCGGGCAAAGTCGGCGGGATCGATCGCCTCCCAGATCTCGACGTAGCGCGATGCCACCCCCTCGTACCAGCTCGCAACCCCGCCGCGCGACACCGCGACGATCCGATCGTCCGGCAGCCGAAACGCCGCCTTCACCCAGTGCAGAAACGGAATCCAGTACAGCGTCTCGAAGCCCACCTCCGAGATCCAGGGGCCGGCGACCAGCAGACGGCCGCGGCCGACCAGCGTCTCGAGCTCCCGCTCGATGTGCCACTCGGTGCGGTAGAACGCCCACTGCTCTTCGAGCTGATGCGTGCGCCGGATCGCCGCGCGCACCGGACGCCGCGCGCGCCGGAACCACCGCTTCGCGACATTCACCGCGTCGTCACGCATCTGCTCACCCGCACGCCGGATCGCGTGCCGTGTGTCGTTCACGCCTTCCTGGCCGACCTTCGTCGCCCACCGCAGACGACTCGCCAGACGCCGCAGCTGCTTGCGGCCGACGTTGCGCGCCGCGACGAGCCAGCCGCTCACCGCCTGACGCTCTCCGCGAAGGCCGAGGGGGCGGCCGCAAACCCGAGCTTCACGACGTCGATGGCGCGGACGTCGAGCTCGACGAACGGCGCGCATCCGATCCCCTGGAACACGCGCTTGGCCACCTCGAGGTGATCGAATCGGAACCCGGTCGCGCGCGAGTAGAAGGCGACCGTGCCGGTTCCGACGAGCGGGGCGAGATACGAGAAGCCGCCATAGGTGCCGACGAACGCCTCCGCATGCCGGATCACCTGCGTCTGCACGGCGAGGTTGTCGATCGGACGCATCAGGTGCTCGATGGTGTGAATGCGGCCCCGAAGCTCCGGCGGAAAGTCGTCGTGGTCGTCGTAGCGATCCGCTGTGTTCAGCAGCACGACATCGACGTGCTGCGCGAGGTCCGCCAGGAACGCCGCGGCAAAGGCACGATTCTCTTTCGTGTCCGGGAGCGCGGCGTTGCCGTAGAACTTCGCCGCCACGTACCGTGCCGGCAGCTGTCCCCGTTCGGCAAACGGCCCCATCGCCGGGAGCGGCGCGTACTGCGTGAACGTCTCGACGATCGTCATCGGGGCGCGCTGGAACCAGAAGTGCTCGAACAGGCCGTACATCTCCGACGGATGCAGCAGCTCGGCGCCGCGCAGGTTCCTCGCCTCGGTCACCTTCGCGATGATTTCGCGGTCGAACTTCGAGACGCCCAGGTGCTTCAGCCGGCCGTGCTGCGACGCAATCCGATCCTCGTTCCAGCGCCGGAACTCGTCCGGCGTGTAGTACGAGAGGACGTCCTCGTAGTTCGACGTGACGTGCGAGTACCACGGCGCCGCCCCGCCGCGCGAAATCACGACGAGGCGCTCCGGATCGAGGCGGCCGTAGGTCTTGGCCCACGCGACGAATGGAATCCAGTAGAGCAGCTCGAAGCCGGTTTCTGACAGCCACGGACCGACGATGATCGGCCGGTCGCTCCGGCCGAGCAGCGTCACCAGCTCGCGCACCTGGAGCGCCTCCGGCACGTCCCAGCCCCACGATCGCTTGGCCGGGTCGCGATGGCGCCCGGGCTTCGGCGTCAGCGCGGCGGGCGGCGGCGGCGTGACCACGCGCGGCCGCTTCGACCGCAGCTGCTCGACGGCGAACTTCTTGAGGTCGACCAGCACGCGCCGCTTCCACGTCTTGTAGTCCTTGCGGATGCGGTTCCGCATCCGCTTGCGCCACAGCTGCAGCCGGGTCGTCAACGCGACGAACATGACCGCCAGCCGCAGCGGACTGCGCACGAGAAGCGCACCAGCCCCGGCTCGATCCGGGGGCGGAAGCGGCGCTGCCGCCACGCGCTCCAGCGCGTCGACGAACCGCGGCGTCGCCGCCACGTCGGCGCCGAACGGACGGACGAACCATTCGGCGAACCGACGCGATCCAGGATCGACGATTCCCTCCGGCCCGGCGGCGCCGACCGCTTCCGCGAGCAGCCGCACGTGCTCGTCGAACGATCGCGCCACGTGGAGCAGGCCGCCGGTGACGAGGTAGTGGAAGTGAATCGTGCCTTCCTGGTTCGTCTCCGAGATCTCGGGCAGCAGCACCGTGTGCACGGGACGCCCGACGATCGACGCCTCGACGAACGCGCTGGTCGTCAGCCCGACGATCGCGGCGCTGTAGTACATCGAGTCGAAGTAGTCGTCTTTCGCTTCGGCGTCGACGGGGTGCGCGCCCCAGAACGCCACGCCGCGGTAGCCCGTAAGGTCGACCGCCTGCCATTCCTTGAGCCGCGACGGATGCGGCCGGATCAGAATGCCGACATCCTTCAGGCGCGGGTCGCCGCTCGATCGCAGCGCCTCGATCCACTCAAGCACGAACGGCGGCTCGTCGATCGTCTCGCGGAAGAGCGATGAGCAGACGTAGAGCACGAACGGTCTGTCGGCCCGGAGGCCGACGCGCTCGCAGAACGCCTCGCGGCTGCGCGCCGGCCGGCGTCCCCACCACTGGTCGTAGCACTGCGCGCCCGTCACGACGACGCGCTCGGCGGGCACGCCGTGCATGTCGATTGCCTCGGTCCGCTGCACCTCGTTCCACACGAGCAGCGCGTCGGGAATCTGCCGGAGGAGCGACTTGCTCGAGAGATGATCCCAGCTGCCGACCGGGAGCACCGTGCGCATGCCGAGCGCCTTGGCCGCGCGCAGGTACTCCACCTGCGGCGACCCGATATCCACGAGCGGCGTGATGAGGACCGCGTCGGGCTGCTGCGCCGCGATGAACGCCTCGACGGTCTTCACGCGGGGAAGGCTCCGCTCGATCGTCCGCAGCAGCCGCGTCAGCCTCGCGCGTCCGGCCTCCGTCCGGAACGTGGCTAACCCCGCGAGCGCCCGCACGGCGCGCGGCGCCCGCTCGCGCGCCCGCGCGGCCAGGTGCGGCGTCGACGCATATGCCGGCTCGAGGAACCGCAGGTAGTCGAGCCCGAGACGAACCCGCCGCCCAAGCTCGGTCCACGCGCCCTCGCGCCGCGACGGCGCGTCGCTCATCGAGAGCTGCTGCGGGTGGCGCGCGACGAGCCGCTCGATCATCTGCCGTCCACCGAGCGCTTCCGGGACGTCGGCCACCATGTGGACGCGATGCCCGCGCCGCGCGAGCTCGTCTATCGCAGACTCGAAGTTCCGCAGGTACGACCAGTGCCGGGCGAAGAACAGGAGCTTCATCTGTTAGATTGTGGAGGTTGCGGATCCTGTTTCTCGTCCACAATCTGGGCAAGACGCGCCACTTCGAAGGCGTGATTCGCGGCCTGACCGCGCGCGGGCACACGGTCCTGCTCGCCGCCGCGCGCAAGCGCAAGCCGCTCAAGCCGACCAAGACGCTGCACGACGATCCGCGCGTCGAGGTGCTGCCCTGCCCCACGCGGCGCGTCGACGGGTGGCACGATCTCGCGCTGGCGCTGCGCCGCGGCCGCGATCACCTGCGCTTCTTCGATCCGCGCTACGCCCGCGCGACGAAGCTCGCGGCGCGCGCCGCCGACTACGCCCCCGCGGGCTGGAGCGACGCGTTCGCGGCGCGGCGGTGGCTGCGGCGCAACTGGCGCCTCGCACAGCGCGGGCTGGCGCTCGCCGAATCGGTGATGCCGATCGAGCGGTACTTCGAGCTGTACCTCAGGGCCGAGCGCGCGGATCTCCTGCTCGTCACACCGCTCGTCGACTTCGGGTCGTATCAAACCGATTACGTCAAGGCCGCACATCGTCTCGGCCTGCCCGTTGCGTTTCTGCCCTTCAGCTGGGACAACCTCACGAACCGTGGGCTGATTCGTGTGCCGCCGGATCGCGTGCTCGTCTGGAACGAGCACCAGCGGCGCGAGGCGGTCGACCTGCACGGCGTCCCCGCCAACCGCGTCGCCGTCGTCGGCGCGCCGAGATTCGACGAGTTCTTCGCGATGCGCCCGTCGAGCAGCCGCGAGGCGTTCTGCGCGAGCGTTGGCCTCGATGCGAAGCGGCCGTTCGCGCTGTACACCTGCTCGTCGGCGTTCGTGGCGCCGCGCGAGATCGACTTCATCCGGCAGTGGATTGGCGAGCTGCGCCGAGCGAGGGACGAGCGGCTGCGCTGCCTCGGCGTCCTCGTGCGCCCCCATCCCGCCAATGACGAGCAGTGGAGCGGCGTGGATTTCTCCGATCTGCGCGATGCGGCCGTCTGGTCGCACAAGGCCAGCGTCCAGGCCGACCAGGGACTCTACGACTCGATCCATCACAGCGCGGCCGTCGTCGGGCTGAACACGAGCGCGATGATCGAAGCGGCGATCGTCGGCCGCCCCGTCCTGACGGTGGCCGCCCCGGAGTTCGCCGGTGGCCAGCAGGGCACGCTCCATTTCTGGTATCTGACCGTCGACAACGGCGGCATCGTCACGATGGCGCGCGGCTTCGACGAGCATTTGCAGCAATTGGGCGCCGCCCTGACCGACGACCCGGCCGGCCGCGAGCGCTCGCGGCGCTTCGTCGAATCGTTCGTGCGGCCGCATGGACTCGACCGACCAGCCGCGCCGATCATGGTCGAGGAGATCGAGCGCGTTGCCGCGATCCGCAAACGGCCGCGTGGCACGCCCGTCTGGCACTATCCCCTTCGGTGGACGCTCCGCGCGGCGGCACGGGCGAGACTCGCCCGCCGCTGACGCCCAGGTCCGGCTAAAGCCGGACGCTACGTACGACGGCGCGCTTGACGGTCACGCCGACGCTGCGAACACCGCTGACCACCCGCTTGTTCGTGCGCCGCACGCCTTTGCGCAGCTGCTGAGACGCCTCGTAGGCCGTGCGATACACGCGCCGTCCGGCCCGCCGCAGGCCGCTGGCGACGCCGCGGCGCCACGCTTCGCGAACCTCATAGGCGACGGCCCAGGCCCAGATGCCCGCCGCCACGACGGGGCGCATCGCGTACACCCAGAGCGGCCGGTCTTCGGCGAGCGCGCGCGCCATGCGCGCCAGGACGAACGCCACCGGGCGCCCGGCACGCCATCCTGCACCATGCGGACGCGGGCGCGGCAGCCGCGACAGCTCGCCGATTGCCTCTGCGAACACCGGCGCGGCAGGCGTGTCGAGGCCGCGCGGCCGGACAAAGGCCCCGACGAACTCGAGATGCCCCCCTGCTCGATCACCGCCGCGCGCAAGAGCCGCAAGCTGCGCCACGTGCTCGTCGAACGTCGCGGCCGCCTGCACGAGGCCGCCGTTCTCGCCGACCAAGTACTGAAAGTGAAGCGTGCCCTCCTGTGCGTGCGCGAACTCCGGCGTCTGGATCGTGAACACCGGACGGCCGACGATCCCCGCTTCAATCTGGGCGCTCGTGTTGATGCCGACGACTCCAACGCTGTAGGCCATCGAATCGAAGTAGTCGGACCGGAAGTCGGGCGCGTTCGGATCGGTGCCGATCGGCGGCCACAGCGCGACGTTCTCGAACGCCGCCGCATCGAAGGCGCGCCACTGCCGGGCATTGGCCGGATGCGGCCGAATGAGCACGCCGAGGCGCGCCACTGCCGGATCCGCGCTCCCCCGCAGCGCGGCCACCCACGCGTCGGCAAACGGCACTTCGTCGGGCGCAATGAAGACGGAGGATCCGACGTACAGGACGAACGGTCGATCCGGGTCGAGACCAACGCGGCGGCAGAACTCGTCGCGCGAACGGCTCGGCCGGGCGTCGAACCAGCGATCGAACAGGTGGGCGCCGGTCACCACGACCTGTCCGGGCGCGACGCCGTGGAGCTCGACCGCCTCGCGTTTCTGCGTCTCGTTCCAGACGAGGACATGATCCGGCAGCACGCGGATGAGCCCCTTGCTGGTGAGGTTGTCCCAGCTCGCCACGCAGAGCGCGCTGCGAATGCCGAGGCCTCTCGCCGCTTTGACGTAGTCGACCTGCTGCGAGCCGAGCTCGACCAGCGGTGTGACGAGCAGCAGGTCGGGGTTGTGCGCGCGCAGAAATTCCTCGATGGCGCGGCTCGGCGGAATCGCGCGCTCGATCGCCGCGAGCAGGCCGCGGAGCCCGCGGCGCGCCAACGCACCGCCGCGCCCGATCCGCCGGACCCACGGCCGATAGACACGCGGCACCCGCTTTTCCGCGCGCGCGCGCAGCGCCGCCGCGCGCGCGAAGGCGGGATCGAAGAACCGCAGGTAATCGACCAGCAGCCGCACCGTCGTCGCGAGGCTCTCCCACGCCTCCTCGCGTCCCTCGCGCGACCACGGCGAGACGGCGCGCGCGCCGCTGCGCATTGCGTCGCGATCCGTGCGCGCCAGGAAGTCGCGGACGCTTTCCGGCCGGTCGGGCGTCGAGCCGCAGGTCAGGCGCGGCGAGCGCTCGGCGAGCCGGCGCGCGGTCACGTCTTCGCCGAGCTTCGTGCGATTCACCTCGAAGGCCACGTGCACCTCATGCCCGGCGGCCACGAGCGCGTCGAGCGCCTGGTCGTAGTACCGGACGAAGCCGGGATGGAGCATGACGAAGAGAATCCGGCTCACGACGCGCGCTCTGCCTGGACGCGGGCGAGCCGGCCCTCGCCGACGAACCCGCCCGCCGTATCCCATTCGACGACGTGACGGATGCGCGCGCGGTCACCGAGCGCCACCCCCGCGTCGGTGACCGCGCGGCGGAACTGCATCTGGGCCGCGGTCTCCGTCCAGCCGCGGCGGACCCCCTCGATCATTTCAGCCACCGCGGCCGCGATCTCGGCCGCGGTGGAACCTCGATACCCACAGTTCCGCGTGTTCCGGAAATAGCGCTCCGTCAACAGCTCCGCAGTCGGCAGTATTCGGCCCGTGTCGAGATCGATTACCGTCGCGAGCGTGAATACGCCGTCCGCTCGTACCGGATAGGCACTGAAGGGATCGGGGGCGTCGAGCCTCAGCGACGGCGTATGCGTCTCGAAGGCTACGCGCTGCAGCTCGGCGCTGCGGCAGATGAGGAACGCGCTGGCCTGGAGCACGTAGCGGTCGACGAGCGAACGTTCGCCCGACGATCCGACCCACGCGAGGTGGTAGCCCTCGTCGCTCAACGCGCGCCGGGCATGCGTCAGCCGATCCGCACGGATACCTGCGTCGGCGGCCACGAGCGGGCGATCGAGGGGTATCCCCTGCTCCATGGCGAGCCCGCGCGCCTGCTGTTCCTCGCTCGGCGAGAGCCTGACAGGTGCGGCGGCGGCAATCGCCCGACGATTCCAGCGCGGCACGATGGCGCGCTGCTCCTCGGCGGCGGCCCGCTCCTCGGCGCGGTCGGCCGCACCACGCAGGCGAACGCGAACCGCATACGGCAGCCGCTCGTCGCCGACGTGCCGGCGCAGCTCGCGATGCCATTCGCGCCAGAAAGAGGCGTTCACGCCGACGGGGTCTCCCCGCGGCCGCGCAGGCCGAGGCGATGCGTGAGCATGAGCGCCTCATAGAGCGCTCGTCGCCCAAGGCGCCGCGCCTTGCCCCGCGCCTTGTGCATACCGACGAGCGTGTTGTACACGGCATGATGAAAGTGATGCTTCGCCAGCTTCTTCGTCCAGACGATTCGGCTGATCGTCTTGCCGATGGCATGCGAGGCGGACGTCTTGCGGAAGTGACGCCAGCCGTACGTGAGCTGATACCGCAGGAGCATGCGTCTCCACTCCGCGCGGCTCAACGGCAGCGGCCGCGGTTCGCGCGCGGCGTACTCGTGCCAGAGCACGTACGAGTGCTGCAGCCACGGGGGCCACGAGAACCAGCGCGGCATCTCCTCAGGCCGCATCAGCGTCGCATGCTGCCGCTCGACGCTCGTTCCTTCCGATTGACGGCGGAACCAGAGCACCTCGCGCACCTGACGGATGCGCCCCTGCAGCGTCAGCTCGGCAACGAGCAGACGATCTGGACGCAGGACGGGCCGGAAGATTCCCGCCTTTCGGAGCGCGTCGATGCGGATGAGCCCGTAGACCATGTCGCCGGCGCCGACGCCGCGGTGACACCAGTGCCGCCAGCGCGCGTGCAGATCGTCATACGCCGCCGTGTCGAAGAGGCGCGGCCCCTTGTCGATCTCCTCGCCGTTCGGCGCCACGCGCCGCGTGACCGGGTACGCGAGCACGGCGCCGGGATCGGCGTCGAGCTCGGTGATGAGCCGCTCGAGCCAGCGCGGGTGCCACCAGTCGTGATCGCTGACCCACGCGAAGTACTCCGCCGACGGCCATTCCCGCGCGGCGATCTCCGCCACCTCGCGCCACGTGGCGATCATCGCCTGCCGCTCCGCGTGCCGCAGGTACCGCACGCGCGCATCGCGCGCGGCGTGGCGCCTGGCGATCTCCTCGGTGCCGTCGGTGGACGCGTCGTCGAGGAGGAGGAGCGCGAAGTCGCCGTGGCTCTGCGCGAGGAGCGAGTCGAGGGCATGCGGCAGCTGCCGCGCGTTGTTGTAGAGCGTCATGCCGAGCACGACGCGTGGACCGCTGCCGGCCGGCCGCGGAGCCGCGGGACGTGGCTCGGATGCCCGCCGCCGGAACTCGGGCGCGAGCCGTCCGACCAGGTGTCGATAGCGCGGCGCGTCCGGATCGGGCTTCGCCGGCGCCTTGGGGGGCTTGCGCAGCGCGCTCAGATAATCGGTGTCGAGAAGCGCCACCTCCGTCAGCCCGTACCAGTCCGACAGCGATTCGCTCACGCTCACGAGCTGTGTGTTGTACGGCGACCGTTCACGGTTCATGCTGTAGAGCAGCGGGCAGCCGGCTGTTGCGGCCATCGCCGCGTAGCCGCGCACCTGCGCGTCGGTCATCTCCTGGAACGAGACCATATTCACGGTCAGGTCGAGCGGCAGCGCCGACACGAGCCGGAACAGCAGATGCGGCACGAAGACGAAGTCTGCATCGCGCCAGGCGTCGATCGTCGCCGTCTCCGACGTGCCGGCAAACACCATGCGGGCGCCGGGACACAACGCGCCGAGGTACGTCGCCGAGAACAGGAACAGCTCCGGAAAGTCGACGATGACGTAGGTCGTGCGCGGGAAGAGCGTCTTGAACTGATAGGCAAAGCCGCCCCAGCCGGCGCCGATCTCGCAGACCAGCGGACGATCGCAGCCGCGGATCGCGCTCAGCACGCCGCCGCGCTCCATGCCGATGAGCACTTCGAAGTACTTGAGCGTGTCGACGTTGAAGAGCCGGCCGTCGACGTCGTACCCGAAGCCGCCGAGCGCCGGCGACTCGGGCACGAGCAGCGCGTCGCCGCCGAGCGCCCGCAGCGCACGAAGCCGCGCCTCGAAGTGGTCGCGTCGGCCGTCCCCCTTGTCGCGATAGTCGTAGGGCCGCACGTTCGTGATGTGGAATGCGTGGTGGCGCAGCTTCTGCACGATGAGCGGCGTGGCATCCACCAGGTACTCGATGTTCTCGAGCTCGCCGGCCCAATAGGCGCTGGGGGTCGCGGCAAACGCGTGGCCGTCGGCGCGCTTCATGGCGAGCACGGCGTCGCGCGCGCGCAGATACGACTGGAATTCGGGCGTGGCTCGCGGGTCGGTCACGCGTCTTCGGTGGAGAACGCCGGCGCCGGCGCCGGTTCTGCGGGGGAGTACGGCGGCAGGTCGCGCGTGTCGATGCGCGGCAGCTCGTATCGGTCGTCGTCGCCGAGGCTCACGCGGCGCCGCACGGTGTTGAACGCGACCGAGTAGCCGCCATCGCGCAGGATGCGGAGCGTGTCGCGCGTGTAGGTGCCCGGGCCGCCCCACGGATAGCAGAACGACACGGTGGCCTGTCCGGTCAGCGCTCGAATCCAGGCGACGCCGCGCCCGAGCTCGTCGTGCTGCTCCGCTGCCGCAAGCCGCGACAGCAGCCGATGGCTGCGGGTGTGGTACCCGAAGGTCATGCCGGCGGCAGCCATCTCTCTGATCATTGCGGGGTTCAGATAGAGCGTCTTCGCAAAGGCGTGCGAATCGCCGATATGCCGCGAGAACAACTCCTCGAGCACGCGCGCAGCTTCCTCGAACGGCAGCTCGTGGCTGACGAGCGTCTTGATCGCGCGCGCGCCCGCATCGTCCCACCGGTCGAGGCCCAGAACGCCCCGCGCGGCGCCGCGAGGCAGCATCGATGGCTCGCACGCCTGCAGCACCGCCCGTGCGAATGCCTCGACGCCGAGCCGCGCGATCAGGAAGTGCATCTTGTGCACCGCGAGGAGCCGCGGCCGATCGCCGGAGGCCTCTTCGGTGAGGAAGAACGTGCCGCGCAGGCCGCGCGCGCGCAGGCGCGGCAGCACCATCTCGTAGTGATCCACGAAGCCGTCGTCGAACGTCAGCAGCGCGGCGTTGTCCGGCAGCATTGTGCGGCCGTCGACGGCCGCCTCGAACGCGGGAAGGTCGATGATCGCGTAGTTCGCCTCGAGCCAGTCGAGCTGCCGATCGAAGAGATCGGGCGCAAGCGCCCGAATGTCGGGAAAAGGCGTCGCCGCACTGTCCCGCACGTAGTGGTACATCACGACGAGGCACGAGCCCACTAGACGTGCGTCTCCATCGTAACGAGCGACAGCGCCGCGTCGCGCTGCGCCTTGTCGCGCAGATACGTCTCGATCATGCCGTCGGCGAAATTCGCGTACAGCCGTTCGACCGCGGCGGCCGAGAAGTCGGCACGTTTGTACACGCGCCCTTCTGCGCGCTGCTCCACGCCTCGGACCGCGCCGGCACCCCATGCGAGCGCCGCGGCAGCGAGCGCGGCCGCCGCCGCGACGATGGCCTTGTTGCCGATATCGTGGGGGCCGTCAGCAGGGCGCATGTCAGGACGGACGTGCGCGATGATTGGCCCCGTATCGACACCCGCGTCGAGAAAGTGAATCGTCGCTCCGCAGTACTCCGGCTCGCCGTTCACGAGCGGCCAGAAGTTCGTGCCCGCGCCGCGGTAATACGGAGACAGCCCAAGGTGGATGTTGAGGATGCGGCCGGGAAAGCTCTCGATGAGCGGCGGCTTCAGCAGTCCGGTGCCGAACACGAGCACCACGTCCGGTGCGAACCGCCGCATGGCAGCAATCTGCTCCGGATCGTTGCAACCGCCGGCAGGCACGTCACGCGAGGGTGCCATCACCGCGTCGTGGTCCGCGAAGTACGCCTCCTCGGAGGCGTCGCGCGCGGCAAAGTGACGCCGGATCACAGCGGCTTCGTCGTCCGACGTCGCATATTTCAGCGGTTCGAACGCCTTGCGCTCGCGCCAGACGCACGCGACGTCGAGCCGCGAGGCCAGTGTGTTGGCCACATAGGCGTGGCGCCTGAGCGAGCTCGTCAGCACAATCGCGCGCATCACTCCTGGCCGGTGCCCCCGGGCAGCTGTCCGCGGTAGAGGCGCATGACGTAGAGCGCACGGTAGACCGTCACCGCGGTTCGGTGGCGGGCGCGACGCAGCGTGCTCTTGACGATCTTGCCTGCATACATCGCCCGGTCGCGTCGCTGCCGCCACGTCTTGCGCCGGATCTTGGCGAGCTGCCGCTGTTCCTTCGCGCGGCGCCGCGCCAGCACCGAGCGTTCGGTCATCGCCTCGTGCTCGTCAGAGGCGTCGGCCCGTTCGTCGTTCATCAGCCATCGGCCGAGGCCGGCGCGCGACCAGCCGGCGGCGGCGGTCACCACCAAACGAAGCCCCGTCCCACAGGCGAGCGACGGATCCGGACGTGCCCCTTCGCGCTGGAGCTGCTCGAGCGCGTCGGCGAAGGCCGGCGTCGCGGGCGTCGCGAGTCCCGACGGACGCACGAACGCCTCGAGAAAGCGCCGATTTCGCTCGTCGCACCCGCCGTCGGACGACACCGCCGCCCCAAGCTGCCCGAAGTGCGTCTCGAGGTCGGGCGCCATGAGAAGCGGCCCGTCGTGTTCCCCGGTGAGATACCGGAAGTGAATCATCTCTTCCTGATGCATCCGGTACTCGGGCAGCGTGAAGGTCAGCACCGGCCGGCCGATGATGGCCGCTTCCACGAACGCGGTGGTGACGAGCCCGACCACGGCCGCGCTGTAGTAGAGCGAATCGAAATAGTCGTCGCGCGCCGCGCGGTCGATCGGGTTGCGCCCGTGGAGCGCGACGTTCGGAAACCGGTCGAGCCGAATCCCCTTCCATTCCTTCACGCGCTCGGGATGGGGACGGACGAGCACGCCAAGATCGCGCAGCCGCGGATCGGGATGACGGCGCAGCGCCTCGATCCATCGCACCACGAGCGACGGCTCGGGCGGGTCTGGTGTCGGCGTGAGCGCCGAATGCACCCAGAGGACGAACGGGCGATCCGCACGCAGCCCGACGGCACGACAGAACTCCTCACGGCTGCGCTCCGGCGTCCGCGCGAACCACTGGTCGTAACATTGCGCGCCCGTCCGCACGACGCGGTCGGCCGGGATCGCATGCATGTCGATGGCTTCGCGTTTCTGGACTTCGTTCCAGACGATCACGCGGTCGGGCAGGACGTGGATGAGCGCCTTGCTCGAGAGGTGGTCCCAGCTGAGGATCGCCGCGGCGACCGGCCGCCCGAGCCGGCGCGCCGCCTTGAGCAGATCGAGCTGCTGCGAGCGCGAGAAGGTCAACGCGACGAGCACGACGACGTCGGGGTCGTGGCGCCGCAGGTACTCGACGATGCGTTCGCTCGTCGGCATCATCCGTTCGACGCGCGTGAGGGCCGCCAGCGTCGCCCGCGGCCCGACGACCGGCACGCGCGACGCCCACCGGACGATGCGCGCCGTCCGCTCTTCGGCCCGCACGCGCAGCTTCTCAGGATAGCGCGGCTCCAGCGCGCGCACGTAGTCGAGCGCTACCCGCAGGCGGCGGGCCGCGTCGAACCACGGCTCGTCTTCGAGCGACGGCAGCCGATCCCACGTGACGCCCGCGTGTTCGGCCGCCAGCTGCTCGACGAGCTGCTGGCCGCCGAGCGCCTCCGGCTCCTCCGCCGTCAGATGCACCTGATGGCCGCGCGCCGCCAGCTCGCGTACGACGGAATCGAAGTTCCGGTATTGGGCGAAGTGGAGCGCGGCGAAGAGGGCCCTCACCGGTACGCCTGCTCGAACCGTCGGGCGGGCCGGTCCGTTGGAACGGCCCGGGAATCGCCGTCAAACGCCTGACGTCGTGCCATCACCGGCTGTTCGAACGATCCAGCAAATACGGCTTCCGTCCGATCACCCGCAGGTTCTTCCCGTACGCACCCGCGTTGACGAAAAACTGCAGGAGGTCCGCGATCCGCTCGACGCCGTCGTCGGGTGCGCCATGGACCTCGCGCCGGTACCAGAGGTAGTCGACGATGTCGAGTCCCTCGGTGGCGAGATAGTCCGTCCGCAGGCCTTCGCGCCGCAGCAGGTCGCGTATGGTCGCCGGCGTGTAGTAGTTCAAGTGATGCGTCGGCCAGATGAAGTGCGCGGCCGTCCCCATGAGCAGCCGCGACGCGGAGTCGTAATTCGGGACGTAGAGGAAGAGGATTCCTTCGCGCCGCAGCAGCCGCACGCACGCGCGCAGCGTTCGGGCCGGATCGATCAGATGTTCGAGGACGTCGAACAGACACACCGCATCGAAGCTGTCGGGCTCGAACCCGGCGTCCTCGAGCGCCACATTCCGGACGTCGAGCCCGCGGCTCTTCCCGTACTCGATAGCTGACGGATTCAGGTCGAGTCCGACGGCGTCCCATCCGCGATCGCGCGCCGCCTCGACGACGAAGCCGGTGCTGCACCCGACGTCGAGCATCCGCGGACGCGCCGCACTGAGATGCCGCGCCAAGATGTCGACGCGTTCGCGGCCGAAGCGCTGGACGCGGTACTCGTGGCTCGAGATCCCGAGGTCGCGGACGATCTCCTGATACTCGGGCGACCGGTACACCGTCTTGTAATGCGCCTCGTCGAACGTGGGGCTGACGTAGACGAGATCGCACGCCGCGCAGCGCACGATCCGCATGTGATCCTTCTCGAGTTCCAACGCGGCATCCGCGCTGCCGCAGGTCGGACAGGGCCGCGGGGTGAGCAGATCGTCCGGAATCTTTCCGTGTACCCGGACGAGCTCGTCGATCGGATGCGTCCGCTTCGCCATCAGCTGCTTGTACGAATCGCCCGGACGGAGCCGCGTGATGTCGACTTTCTCGTATTCCCCCGGCCGCCGGTACGGAATGAGCAGCCCGCCGTCGCCGACGAGCAAGGCGGCGAGCGCCAGGTCCTCGGGGCCGTCGATATCGATTGACTCCACCGGCGCCATGAGCAGCGGCCGGCTGTCGTGGCCGTACAGCGAGCCCTCGTCCAGCACGCGCGTGCGGACGGCGAGGACCGCGGGACCGTTTCGTGCGAAGAGACGCGGCTTGTCCTGGCGGCGCGTGACGGTCTCGCTGTCCAGGTAGGGATGCAGCCGGTCGCCCTCGAGCCGCAGCACCGACACCGGCGTGAACGGATGCGGGACTTCGACGACGCTCACGACCGAGTCGGCGCCGGTCGCTTCCAGCAGATCGATCGCGCGATCGATGTGCTCGGCGCGCCGCAGCGGCGAGGTCGGCTGCAGCAGCACGAGGGCGTCGGCCGCGAACCCGCAGCGCGCCAGCTCGCGCGCGGCGTGCTGGAGGACCGGCAGCATCGGCGTGTCGTCCCTCGCCAGATCCGCCGGACGCAGCAGCACCTCGAGGCCGAGCGCCCGCGCCGCATCGGCAATACCTGCGTCGTCGGTACTGACGACGACCCGCGACAACCGGCGGCTCGCGCGAGCGGCGTCGGCCGTATAGGCAAGGAGCGGACGTCCGCCGAGCGGCGCGAGGTTCTTGCCGGGGATCGCTTTCGATCCGCCCCGCGCCGGGACCACGCCGAGCACGTTCATGCGATGGACGGGGACTGTGCGAACACGAGCCGCTTCTGCACCGTGAGCGGCACACGGGCGAGCAGATCGGCGATGCGGCCGCCCGCCTTGCCGTCGCCGTAGAGCGGATCCGAGCGATACCGCCCGCGCTGCAGCTGCTGCCGGACGGCCGCGACGATCTCCGCGCGGTCGTAGCCGGCGTCGACCACGTTCGGCCCGCGGTCGCGCCCGCGCTGCCGGGTTCCGATGTTCACGGCGGGCACGCCGAGGAAGGCGCCCTCGCGGATCGGCGCGCTCGAGTTGCCGACCACACAGGCGCACGACAGCATCAGGCGCACGTAGGTGTCGATCGGAAAGTTCTTGTAGAAGCGGATGTAGGTCGGGTTGCGCTTCTCCCGGAACGTGCGCATGCCGGTCGCGAGATCCTCGGATCCGGCGTCGACGTTCGGCCAGAGCATGATCGTCGGCATCTGCAGCTCCTCGAGCGCCATCAGCGTCTCCCAGATCTGCTCCTTGCCGTGCCCGTACTCGGTGGTCACGGGATGCTGGCTGACGAGCAGGAATGGCTTGCTTGGATCGACATGCGCGCCGACACCCTCGCGCGTGAGCCATTCGGCATGGGGCAGACCACCGTCCTGGTATGCGATCTCGGCAACGAGATCGATGCGCGGGCACCCGACCACGTGTACCGTCTCGGGGGACTCGCCCATCCGGACGATCCGCTCGGCGGCGACCGCATTGGCCGGGAAGTGGACGTGCGCGAGCTTGGTCACCGCATGCCGGATGCTCTCGTCGATGGTGCCGCTGATTTCGCCGCCCATCGTGTGCGCGACCGGAATGTTCATGTAGGCGGCCGCCACGGCCGTCGCCATCGTCTCGAAGCGATCGCCCACGCTGACAACGACATCGGGCGTCAGCATCTCGAAGATCGTCGGGAGCTCCAGCAGCCCGAGTCCGGTCGACTTGGCCATCGTCGCCGGCGTCTCGCCTTCGACGATCATCGTGACGCGCGCAGCCGGCTTGAACCCATCCTCCTCGATGAGATCGACCACCGAGCCAAACCGATCGAGGAGCGCCGACGCACCCACGACGAGCTGCAGCTGGAGATCGGGGTGCGCGTCGATCGCGCGCATCACCGACTTGATGCTGCTGTAGTTGGCGCGCGACCCGATGAAGATGCAGACCTTACGCACGGTCTCTCCCGTTCCTGGCCGGGCGCTGCAGCACGACCGTCGCTACGTAGTAGCGCGCGTGACGCGCGCGGCGCAGCAGCCGGCGCGGGATCTGCCGGACGCCGCGTGCCGCCGCCGTCGGCGCGCGCACCGCCTGGCGGCGTACCCGGTGTGACGCCACCCGGATGACGCGGCCGCCCTTCTCGAAGATGGTGCGCGGCGCGTCGGCTGCGCCCGCCGCCGGATCGGGCGCGATCGTCCACGCCCGCGCGAGGACCGCCCAGATCCACGTCGCGACCGCAACGGGCCACAGGACGGGGCGCAGCGCGAGCGCCGCCACACCGTCGCGCCGAGGCGTGGACCGCGTCCGTGCCACACGCTCAATCGCATCGGCAAGGATCGGCGTGCAGGCGGCGGCGAGGCCGTTCGGCCGGACGAACGACGCCACGAACCGCGCCGTCTCGGCACGGACGAGCGCGGGGTCGCGAAGCACGTCGGCGAGCTGCGCCAGATGCTCGTCGACCGACCCGGCCACGCGGACGCAGCCGCCGTTCTCCCGCCGCAGATACCGGAAATGGAGCGTCCCGTCCTGCGTGCCGGCAAACTGCGGCCCGAGCAGCGACAGCACCGGCTTGCCGAGAATCGTCGCTTCGATCATCGCGCTGGTGTTGATGCCGACGACCGCGTGGCAGTGGTAGAGCGAGTCGAAGAGCGACGTGCGCGTCTCTTCGCTCGCCGGCGTGTCACGCTTCCGCGGCCAGATGGCGACGGGTGAAAGATCGGAGAAGTCGGCCGTAATCCACGCTTCCGGGTTGAAGGGATGCGGCCGCACGAGCACGGCGACCTCGCGCAGCAGCGGATCGGACGATGCGCGCAGCGCTTCCACCCACTGCCGGACGAACGGCACTTCGTGCTCGGACCGTGCGATGAACACCGACGACCCGGTGAAGAGGACGAATGGACGGTCGGCAGGCAACCCGACGATCCGGCAGAAGTCGGCGCGAGACGTGCTCGGCGTCCGCTCGAACCATCGATCGAAGAGCTGCGCGCCCGTCATGACGACGCGATCGGGAGCGACGCCGTGCAGCTCCACCGCCTCGGCCTTCTGCAGGCCGTTCCAGACGGTGACCGCGTCCGGTTCGACGCGAATATGCCCCTTGTTCGTCAGGTTGTCCCAGCTGGCGATACCGGCGATGACAGGAATGCCGGCGGCGCGCGCCGCCCGGACGGTGTCGACCTGAGCGGACGCGGCGTCGACGAGCGGCGACACGATCACCACGTCGGGCGCCTGCGTCCGCAGAAAGCGGCGCACCCTGCGGCTGACCGGCACGGCGCGCTCGATCGCCTGCAGCCGACCCAGGATCCGCGAGACGGTTGCCGTTGGCAGCGACCTGATGCGGTCGAGCGGCCGAAGGAGCGCCGGCAGTACCTTGCGGTACATCCGATTGCGCAGCGCGGGCGCGTCCGCAAACCGCGGATCGAGGTACCGCACGAAATCCATCGTGCCGCGGACGGCGCGCGCGAACGGCATCCAGACGTCCCGCCGCGCCGGCACGACCCCAGCGACCGCGATCCGCGGATCGTCGATGAGGTCGAGCCGTGCGTGCTTGCGTTCGCGCCGTGAATTGACCGCGACACTCACTGCATGCCCGCGGTCCGCCAACAGCCGCATCGTCGAATCGTAGTAGCGGAGGTATTCCGGTGAGGCCAGTGTGAAGAGGATCTTCAGCGGTCGCTGCGGTTCCAGCGCCTCGACGAAGCGCTCGGCAGCCGGCACAGCGAGGCCATGGGGGCGAACGAACGCTTCGACGAACGCGCGTCCCTTTGCCGCGTCGTATTCGCCGCGAACGGCCCGCGCCAGCTGGCCGACGTGCTCCTCGAGCGTCCGGCCGACCGACAGCAGCCCACCCTGCACGTTCTTGAGATGCTGGAAGTGGAGCGTCCCTTCCTGCTGGTCCGCGAAGTCGGCATCGACGACCGTGAAGACGGGACGTCCGACGATGCCCGATTCGATGAGCGCGCTCGTGTTCACGCCGACGACGGCGATGCTGTAGTACATCGAGTCGAAGTAGTCGGCACGCGCCTCGCGATCGATCGGATTGGCGCCCGCGCGGGGCCAGATCGCCACCGCGTCGAACGCGGACGGATCGAAGTCGCGCCATTGGTCGGCGTTCTGCGGATGCGGGCGGACGAGGATCGCGGCGCCGCGCAGCGCGGCGTCGGCCGATGCGCGCACGGCCGCAATCCAGCGGCGAACGAAGCCGACCTCATGCGGAGCGATGAACGGTGACGAGCAGAGGTACAGGAGGAGGGGTCGGCCGTCCGGGAGCCCCACCTTCCGGCAAAACTCGGCGCGCGAGACGCTCGGCTGCCGCCCGAACCACCCGTCGTACGCCTGCGCGCCCGTCACGACGACGCGATCCGGATCGATGCCGTGCAGCTCGGCGGCCTCCCGCCGCTGCATCTCGTTCCACACGATCACGGTATCGGGTGCCTCGTGAATCAACCCTTTCGTCGTGAGGTGATCCCAACTGCCAACTGCCAGCACCGTGCGGATCCCGAGCTTCCGCGCCGCGCGCACGTACTCCACCTGCGGTGAGCCGAAGTACAGCAGCGGCGTGATGAGCAACAGATCCGGACGCGGATCCCGCAGGAAGCGTTCCGCCGCATCGATCGGCGAGATCCACCGCTCGAGACGCCGCACGAGCGGCCGTGCCACACGCACCGCGAGGCGGCCCACGAGCGGCGTTCGCGCGACGAGCGCCGCGATCCGAGGCGCCTGGCGCTCGGCGCGCGCCCGCAGCGTCGGCGAACGGTCGTACCGCCGATCGAGGTAGCGCCAGCCGTCGAGCGCCGATCGCAGCGCGAGTCCGAACGCCTGCCGCGGTGACGACTTCCGGCTCGCGGCATAGCCGAACGTAATGCGACCCGGATAGTCGCGCTCGAGCGCCTCCACGATCCGGTTGCCGCCGACTTTATCCCTGCGCTCGGCGACGATGTGCAGGTCGTGGCCGCGTTCGGCCAGCAGGCGCAATGCGGGCTCGAAGTTGCGCAGGAAGCCGAAGCTCCCGACGGAGAACAGGACGCGCATCAGGCGTGAGCGGTCTCTGGCAGACGGACGCCCTTGAACCGCCGCGCACGTTCGATCGTCACCGGCGCCCAGCGGCCCGCGGTCGCAGCGGCGTGCAGCCGATCGAGCAGATCGTCGGGCAGCCGCTTGCTGTGATAGACCGTCGCCGGCGTCCCGCAGAAGGCGGCAAGGATCGCGAGATCCCCGAAGCCGCCGACGAAGGCGCGCGCGCGCGCCAGCACCTCCATCTGCCTCGTCAGCGGCAGACCATCGAGGCGGACGAGGTCGCTCCGGGCCGCGATCTGCGCGACAACCGCGGCCAGCAGCCGTTCGTTGTCGTCACTGCGGGGAAGTGCGGCAGTAAACTCCGTGCTTACCGCGACAAACGAGGGAGGAAGTCCGTCGGCGCGCAACCGAACGGCGGGATCTACGGTCTCGTGGCGCAGCACCTCGCGCAGCCGGTCGAGCGCGAGGTCACGAGTCAGCCGGTGCAAGAGGCGAAACAGCAGGAACGGATGCAGGACGTGGTAATCCGAGAGGTCCAGGGCGCGAGCCGCGCGCTCGACGATCTCGCGATCGAATGGCGACATGACGGTCTGCTTCGGGTTCTGTTCGCTCTGCGGGACCGTCCGACTCACCCACTGCTCGAACTCCGCGCCTGAGAACAGCGTGCGCGCGTCCAGAAACCGGTGCGCGACCCCGCTGTACCACTCTCGCAGGCCGCTTCCAGAAAGGACGATCAGGCGCTCGGGGCCGAGCCCGTACGTCGCCGACGCCCACCGCATGAACGGAATCCAGTACAGGAGCTCCGCGCCGACCGCGTCGTTCCACGGCCCAATCAGTACGGGAATCGCGTCGTGCTGGACCTTCGTGAGCGCCGTCCGCACCGGATGCAGCGACTGCCACGTGCCAATGACGGTCGTGTCGGTCGAGCCGTCACGACTCGACGTGGCCGCCCGGCGCCGGAGCCATGTATGGAGGGCGCGCCTGAGCGGCGCGTCCAGCAGATTGGCCCGCAGGGGCCGTTTCACGATGGCGGCAGCACGCTCGATTTCGTCGGCCAGTATCGGCGAGACCGCCTGATCTGCACCACGCGGCCGGAGGAAGTGTGCCGCGAATGTCCGGCTCTTGGCCGACGAGAAGGCTGCCCCCTGAAGGACGACCGCAAGCTGACGCTGATGCTCCGCGAAGTCGTGGGCCACGGTCGCCACGCCGCCGTACGCCTCGACCAGATAGTGGAAGTGGATCGTTCCAACCTGCCCCTGATCGAAGCCGGGAATGAGCAGTGTGTGCACCGGTCGGCCGACGATCGCCGCTTCGAGCATCGCGCTCGTATTCAAGCCGACGGCGGCGTGCGCGTGATAAACCGAATCGAACAGCTCCTGGTCGCCCGCGGGGCTCGCGTCGAGCGAGATCGCCACGTTGCCGAGATGGGAGAGATCGACCGACATCCAGGACGCTCGCACCGCCGGGTGCGGCCGCACGAGGATGCCGCAGGTGCGAACGCCCGGATCATCGGCGGCGCGAAGCGACTCGACCCAGCGCCGGACGAGCTCCATTTCATTCGGGCCGGTCAGCTGCGACGAGCCGAGGTAGACGACCATCGGGCGGGCAACGTCGAGGCCACAGCGACCCAAGAACTCCGCCCGGGACGTCGCCGGCGTACGTGCGAAGAACTCATCAAAGCGCGCCGCGCCGGTGACGACGACGCTGTCGGACCGGCACCCGTGCAACTCGATCGCTTCCCGCGCTTGAAGCTCGTTCCAGACGAAGACGCGGTCAGGATGCACCCGCATCAGCCCCTTATTGGTGAGATTGTCCCAACTGAAGGGAATGAAGGCGACCGGTATGCCGAGACGATGGGCCGCCTTGACGTAGTCGGTCTGGTACGCCTCGAACGTCACGAGCGGTGTTACGAGGATCAGATCGGGATCCTCGTCGCGCAGAAACGCCTCGAACCCGGGATCGCTCGGAATGAGCGACTCGCACCTGGCGAGCGCCCGCCCGACGAGCTTCCAGTGTCGCTTCACCCAGGGATGGTGCTCGCAAAACAGCACGAACTCCGTCGGCGCGATCTCGTACGCCCTGCGGATCAGCCGCGTCGCCTGCGCGAACCGAGGATCGAAGTAGCGGACGTAATCGCGGGCGCCACGCAGCAGATCGACGAAGTCCCGCCACTCGTCGACCCGCTGCGTCGGGTTCACGCGGCCCGAAATGCGGTGGTGCGTCACCGACGGCGGCAGTTCGAAGCTCCCCTTGCGCAACCGTCCGGCGAGCCGGATCTCATGGCCGCGCTCCGCGAGGATCGTGAGCGTCTCGTGGAAATTGCGGATGCGGCTCGTCGCGCCGAGAAGGAAGAGGATTTTCATGTATTGAGGGCCGTGCGCCGGTGCGCATCGCGTACCGCGCGCCCACCCGGTAGCAGCCGACGCCCGACCGCCGTCCGCCGCAGTGCCTCACGCCAGCGCGAGTCGTCTCGCGTGAGCTCGCGCCGGGTCGTGTACCAGAGCTGCAGCGCCGCGTAGCCAAGACCCGCGACGCGGCCGACGGCCGGACGTCCTCGGCCGCGCACGACGAGATCACACATCAACGCGCCGAAGTGCTGCACGTTCGCGGGCAGATAGGTGTACAGCGGCACGCCCGCGGGAAAGAACGTCTGCCGCTGGCGTCGAAAGCTGAACGCTCCGCTGGCTTCGCGGTACCAGAGGATGTCTCTCACCTGTCGGAACTCGCCGAGCAGCGCGAGCTGGATGAGGATCTGCCTGTCCGGCATCATCACCCGGCGAAACACCCCGGCCTGCGCGAGCGCAGCTGCGCGGACGAGTCCGTACACTGCGTTGCCCGCGGTCAGCCGGATCGCGGCGGCGCGCAGCCGACGTGCCCGACTCGGACTGTCTGCGGTCTCGAACACGGCTGAGAGCCGACGCTCGTGGGAATAGATGCGAACGCTCGAGGGGTACGCGAGCACCACCTGCGGGTTTTCGTCCAGCACTCGCACGAGTACTTCCAGCCAGCGTGGATGCCATATGTCATGGTCACTGGCCCACGCGAAATACTCGCTGTTCGGATAGAGCTGCCGGCCGCGCGCAAACGCCTTGCGCCAGTTGTCGATCATGCCCAGACGGACCGGGTTCGCCTCGTAGCTGAGACGCGAATCGAGCGCGGCGTACGCGTCGACGATCGCGCGGATGGCGGGCGTCGGACAGTCGTCGACGACAACGACGGCCAAGTCACCGTACGTCTGCCCGAGGAGCGATTCAATCGTCTGCGGCAGCGTATCGGGCCGGTTGTACGCCGGCAGGCCGAACACGACGCGCGGGCGGAGCGTCATAGGCGGAGACGCTTCCACCCAACCACGTGCGAGTAGTCGACGTCGGTTTTTGCCACCTCGACGCGCGGCGCCACGGGATGCAGCCAGTACAGATGGTCGATCGCCTTCCAGACCGGCGGCAGCGCCTTCGGTGGGCAGCTGCCCGGATGCAGGGAATAAAAGTAACGGCAGCCGCGATCAAACGCCCATCGAACGTGTGCCTCGACACGCGTCGGTGTCATCTGGCGGAGCGCCAGAACGTCCACGGCCAGATCGAGTTGCGGGGGCCGCAGATCCGGCAGCACGCTCTCCGGCGCAAAGATGAAGTCGGCCTCGTCCCACTTCCGCCAGACGTCCCCGGGAGAGGAGGGGTCATAGAACCGACAGCGTGCCTCGGGCCAGACCGTCTGCAGGTAAACCGCCGAGATCAGAAATACGTCGGGAAGGCCGGTGATCAAGTACGTGACGTCGGGACAGACACGCTTGAGCTGGTACGCGAAGCCGCCCCACCCGCCCCCGGGCTCCCAGACGAGGCGCCGACCGCCGGTGCGTAAGCCGCCCAGGACAGCGCCGTCGTGCAGCGCGACGAGGACGTGGAAGTACTTCAGCGTGTCGGCGTTGTATCGGCCGCCCTGCGCCTTGTACCCAAATCCTCCAAGGACCGGCGGCTCTGGAACGAACAGCTCCCGTCCGCCCTCCATGAACAGCCGCTTGAGGTCGCGCCTGAGGCGCTTCCCCAGCGCGGACGAGGACAGCTCGTACTCCACCGGATGGATGCCGCTGATCGGCTCGCACCAGTGGCGCAGCTTCGCCACCACGTCTGGCGTGGCGTCCCACAGCGGCCGCAGCGTCGACAGCAGCTGCTCCTCGGCAGGGGTCAGCGACACCGCCGTGCCTTCGGAAACGCGGCGTGCCCAGGACCGTACTTCGAGGTAGTGCGCGTACGCCCGCCCGGCCGCCGTTGCGGAGGCGGCGCGCGCAGCCTCCGCCCATTGCTTGGCGGCGCGGCGTTCGGCCTTCCGCGCGACGCGCTCGGCGCGGCGATGGGCCGCCGCGCGCGCGTCGGCCGTGCGCGTGGACCGGACACGGCACGCGCGCGCAAGCCGGTCAGCAATGCGCCCGAGCGGCAGGGCCATCAGCACGTCTCAGACATCCGCGTCGCGAGAGACGCGGCGACGCGCGGAACGGATGTCCGCACCGCTCGGCAGAAGCGACGCGACCCACTGCCCCACGCGAAACCGGTGCGTCATCAGCCGGATCGTCTTTCCCTGCGCCACCAGATCGCGCACGAACGACGCCCAGAGTTGAATCGCGGCGTACCGGACAGCGGCGGCGCGTCCGAACGCGGGCCGTCCCCGTCCATGCACCGCAAAATCCCACAGCAGCAGCGCGCAGTGCTGAACGTGAGACGGCAGATAGGTATAAAGCGGCGCACCATCCGGGAAGAACACCTCTCGCTGCCGGCGCAGGTCGAACACGCGGAGAACCTCGCGGTACCAGAGCACCTCGGGGATCTGTCGAACCTGGCCAAACAGCGACAACGCGAGGAGGACCTGACGATCGGGAGTCACCACGCGGCGGAACACTCCGGCGGCTTGGAGCGCGCTCACCCGTGCCAGGCCGTAGATCATGTCACCCGAGAGCATGTACCTCGCCGACCGCCGGATCCGTCTGGCCCGGTCGTGGACACCGAACGTCTCGAAGACCTTGTCGGTCAGCTTCGCGTTGTCCGGCATCATGCGGAGGTTTTCGGCGTACACCAGGGCGACATCCCCGTGCGCATCGAGCACCGCCACCAATTCCTGAAGCCAGCGCGGATGCCAGAGATCGTGATCGCTGACCCAGGCAAAGTACGCGGATCCGGGGTACAGCTCGCGCGCACGCTCGAACACCCTGCGCCAGTTCCCGATCATTCCCAAGCGAACGTCGTTGGCTTCGTAGGCGATCTGCGGATGCTCAGCCGCGTACGTCTCGACGATCGCTGCCACCTCGCGCGACGGACCGTCATGCACGATGACGAGGGCGAAATCGCGGTACGTCTGGGAGAGGAGTGACTCGAGCGTTCGGGGCAGCACGTCTGGCCGGTTGTACGCCGGCATGCCCAGGACGACTCTCGGATCAGGAGGCACGGGTCCGAAGCCGGCGCCAGCCCAGCAAGTACGTCCGTTTGACCGGTTCTGCTGCGTCGCTCCGCAGTCCCAGACGCCACGCGACGAAGGACGGCGCCGACACCGGGTGAGGCCAGTACCAGCGCTCGACGATCGGACGGACGTCCACGGCGAGATCGGCATCAGGATCGCCGGCGGGGCAGATCGACAAGAAATGGCGGGCCCCGAGCTGATGTGCGCGCATGACATGCTGTTCGATGCGCGAGGGGGTCATCCGTTCGAGCGCCATCAGGTCCACGGCGAGGTCGAGCGATGGTGGCTGCAGGGCTGACACCGCGCTCTCGGGTGCAAAGGCGAAGTCGACCGTATCCCATGCATCCCAAAAGGCACGCGACCTCGTGAGGTCGAAGAAGCGGAAATTCGCGGCTGGAAACAAGGATTGGAGGTACACCGCCGAGAGCAGCATCAGGTCCGCGGGCGCCGTGATCAAATAGGTGACGTTCGGGCACAGCGTCTTGAACTGATAGGCGAACCCGCCCCAGCCCGCGCCAATCTCCCAGACGGTGCGCCTCGCCCGGCCGTCTCGGAAATCCTTCAGCAGGGCGGCGTCCTGCAGCAGCGTGAACACGCGGAAGAACCGCAGCGTGTCCTCGTTGTACAGATGACCGTGGCCGTTGACGCCAAATCCGCCCAGGGCGCGCGGCTCATCGACCCGCAACGCGGGATAGCCCTTCGCGAGCAGCCGGCGCAGGTCGCGTGCGAGCCGCTCTCGCAGCGCCGACTCGTCCGCGTCGTAGTCGGCCGCGCGGGTGCCGGCGATCGCGGCGCCGTACCGGCGGAGCGTGGCCAGCATGTCCGGCGTGGCATTCCACAAGGGCTCCAGCGCCGTCAGCAGCCGGCGCTCCGGGAGCGACAGACCCTCACGATCCGCGTCGACCGCGCGGAGTCTCCCGGCCCACTCGCGCACTTGGGCGTACACCTCCAAGACCTGCGATCCCGCCGGCCCCTCCGCGGACGCGCCAGTGGGCCGCGCTGCTGTCCCGCCGCGTGTACCACGCTCGCTCGCCGAAGCCGTTCGGACGCGCGTAGCCTGCGCGGTACGTTCGGCGCCTTCGAGTGCTTTCGCCGCGCGGGCCAGCCCCGGCCGCAGCAGACGGCCGGTCCATGAATCCCTCCGCGACGGCCTGCGGCCGCGGCCGGCCGTCGCCTCGAGAGCTGCAACGAGCCTCGGCGTCGCGGGCTCTCCGACGCCGTGCGGTCGCACGAAGGCCTCGACGAACCGCCTGCACCGTTCCGCCGCTCCCTCGGGATTGCGCACCGCCGATTCGAGCTGTGCGACGTGTTGGGCGACATCGGTGGCGAGATGGAGCAGCCCGCCGTTGACGTCTCGGAGGTGACGGAAGTGCAGCGTGCCGTCCTGCGTCTCGTGGAAGTCCGGGGCAAGCCACGCGTGCACGCCGCGGCCGACGATCGCGCTCTCGATCTGGGCGCTCGTATTGACGCCGACCACGGCAACGCTGTGGTAGATCGAATCGAAGTAATCGGCCCGCGAGGGCTCGTCCAGGGGATTCGCACCGGCACGCGGCCAGATTGCCACGTTCTCGAAGTCGCGGACATCGGCGTCCCGCCAGCTTTCGGCATTCTGCGGATGGGGCCGAACGAGCACGCCGACGCCGCGCAGCAGCTCGGATCGTGTCCGGATGTCGTGAATCCATCGCCTGACGAACGGCACTTCGTTCGGAGCGACGAAGCGAGACGAGCAGACGTACAGCAGATACGGACGCCGAGGATCCAGACCGACGCGGGCGCAGAATGCGTCGCGCGGCGATCGTGGCGTCCAGCCGAACCAGTGATCGTACGGAGCGGCACCCGTCACGACGATTCGGTCTGCCGGCACGTGGTGATAGGCGATCGCCTCGCGCTTCATCTGCTCGTTCCACACGGTGACGAGGTCGACGGGATCGTGGATCAGGCCCTTGTTCGTCAGATTGTCCCAGCTGTAGACGCAGAGGCCCGCCGGAATCCCGAGCGCATGCGCGCTTCGGATGTACTCGGATTGCGGCGATCCTGGCTCGACGAGCGGCGTGACCAGCACGAGATCGGGACTGTGCGCGCGGACGAACGCATCGACGGCCGGATCGCGCGGCAGGGCCCGGTCGCACCACCGCGCGAACAGGCGGAGCACCCTACGACCGCCGCTGCTGTCGACAAGCGGCCACTCGAGCGCGCGCAGGAGGCGCGGCGGCGCCGTCTTCCGGGCCCGGCGCCGGAGCTTCGGGGCATGGCGGTACTCGGGCTCTAGGTACCGGAGGTAGTCGAGAGCTCGCCGCAGCTCTCCACCGAGCAGCGACCAGCCGTTGAGTGGTCGCTTCGGCGGCCGGCCGGCGGTAATCTGCGGATGATCTCGGCAGAGCTGCTCGACGAGCGCGCTGGGCTCGCTCGATACGTGCGGGTCGGCCACGACATGCACGTGGTGGCCACGGGCGGCGAGCAGCCGCAGCGTCGACTCGAAGTTGCGCACGTAGACCGCGCTCCGCATGAAGAAGAGCACTTTCATGCTCACCGCTCGACGGATACGATCTGCTCGGCGTCGTGCTGCCGCGGCCGGGCGCCGGCCGCTCGGACGAAGAGGCCGTACCAGACGGCGTATTCGCCCGCCTTGTTCCTCACGCTGACCTTCGAGTCGAGGCGGAGCCCGTGCCGTTCGAGCACCTCGGTGATCGCGCCGGACAACGACGTGGACACCTCGATGAGGAGTGTACGCAGCGACGAAGCGGCCAGCGTCTGCGAGGCGCCTGCCAGCACCTCCAGCTCGCCGCCGTCCACGTCGAGCTTGATGTGGTTCGGAAGCGGGAGCCGGAACCACGCGATCAGGTCATCGAGGCGGTACACCATGATCGGCTGCGGATAGACCAGCCCGTCTTCGGGATCGCCATCGCCGAGTGCATGGCGGGCGGCGCCCGGCTGGAGATTGCCAAGGCCGAAGATGTTCATCGTCGTGGCGTCGGACAGCGCGATCGGCATGGGCGTGACCTGCTTGGCCACGTCGTTCAGAACGACGTTGGTGCAGAGCGTCGCCACTGTCAGGTAGCTCGGTTCGAAGGCGAACACGCGCGCCCCGCCGCCCGGTTTGCGGGCGGCAACCAGTGAATAGGCGCCGACGTTCGCGCCGATGTCGTAGAGAACCTCGCCTGCCGCGATGTGGTTGTGAATCCAGTCGATCGTGAACGGCTCCTTCGCGCACGCCCGCAGCCGGTACTCCTCGGCGTCCGTGGTCACGCGCATGAGGATGTCGGCATGCGGATAGTCCAGCTTCTGGGGCTTGGCGGCCGCGTACAGGTCGATGAACGCGCGCGGCGGAATCGCGGCCACCGCCGCGCGCAGGAAATTGCGTCGATCGTGCTCTCCGAGGTTCGAAAAGTCGGCGACGAGCGCCTCCTGTCGGTGCAGCCGCTCCGCGCGTTCGGCTTCCGCGCGTCTCGCGCGCTCCTCGGCCTCGAGCCGCAGCTTCTCGGCGCGCGCGGCGCGCCGCTCCGCCTCCCCTTCGCGGCGCTTCGCTTCGCGCGCCTGCTGGGCCGCCTGGCGCGCCGCCCTCGCGTCGGCGGCCGCCTTCGCTTCGCGCTCGAGCTGGGCGTTCCTTCGCGCGAGCCGCGGCCGCACGAGCGGCGCCCACAGCGGTGCGCGCTCCGGAGGAGGCACCGGCTGCCGCACGAGCCCCTCGAGCGCTTCGACGAGCTTCGGCGTCGCGGGCGTGTCGATGCCATGGGGTCGCACGAACGCCTCGACAAAGCGACGACAGCGCGGATCCTCGGCCTCGGACGCGCCAATCGTCGCCGCCAGTTGCGCCTCATGCTGTTCGAAGTCGCGCGCGATCCGCAGGAAGCCGCCGTTGACTTCCCGCAGATGATGGAAGTGCAGCGTCCCTTCCTGCGTGTCTCGAAACTCGGGCGCCAGCAGCGTGTGAACCGGGCGGCCCAGAATGGCGCTCTCGATCTGCGCGGTCGTGTTGATGCCGACGACCGCGCGGCTGTGGAACATCGAGTTGAAGTAGTCGCTCCGACTGTCGACGTCCACGGGCGCAGCACCGCTCGGCGGCCACACGACGGCGGCGCCGAGCGGGCCCAGGTCGACATCCTGCCACTGGTCGGCGCATTGCGGATGGGGGCGGACCAGGATCCCGACGTCGCGGAGCGCCGGTTGCGTCGAGTGGCGAATCCGCTCGATCCACGACCGCACGAAGGCGGCCTCCTTCGGGGCGATGAACGCCGACGAGCACAGATAGAGCAGGTACGGGCGGTCAGCGGGAAGCCCGACCCGAGCGCAGAACGCCTCGCGCGTCAGACTCGGTCGCCATGCGAACCAGTGATCAAACGCGGCCGCGCCGGTGACGACCACCCGCTCGGCCGACACGCCGTGAAGGTCGGTCGCCTCGCGACGCATTGCGTCGTTCCAGACGGCAACCAGGTCGAGCGGGCCATGGATGAGACCCTTGTTGGTCAGGTTGTCCCAGCTCGCCACGCACAGGGCCGTCCGGACACCGAGGGCGCGGGCGCTGCGCAGATAATCCACCTGCGGCGCGCCCGCCTCGATGAGCGGCGTGACCGCCAGCACGTCAGGACGAATCCGGCGGATGAATGCATCGATCTCCGGCGCCGGAGGAATCGCACGATCCTGCGCGCGCAGCCACGCGGCGAGCAGCCGCCGTCCAGCGGCCGTGCCCGTGAACCCTCGCTCGCTCCGCGCCAGCATCGACGCCGGCACATCGCGCTTGGCGCGCTCGCGCAGCTTCGGCGCATTGCGGTACTCCGATCCGTAGTACCGCAGATAGTCCAGGCCGAGGCGGAGCTCCCGCCCGACGAGCGACCACTGGTCGGTGCGCGGGGGCGCCACGCCGTACGAGAAGCTGCGGTACTGCTCGGAGAGCTGTCGGGCGATATCGTGCGGGTCGAGCTGCGCGATGCGGGGCGTCCCCTGCAGCGCCAGGTGCACGCGATGACCGCGGTCGCAGAGCATCCGCAGCGTCGACTCGAAGTTCCGGATGTATCCGGAATGCCGCATGATGAAGAGCACTCTCATCCGATCACGCTGGCAGCTGCGGGTTCGACGCTCTCGCGGCAGAACCGCGCGAGCCGTTCGGCGTACGTCCCGGGCTCGCGCACGACGATCGAACCGAGCAACCGTCGCCGGGCGGCAGCTTCCGCTCGAGGGTCGACCTCGAGCAGCCGGTGGCAATCGTCGACCAGGTGGTCCCTGGAGGCGCACCAGATCACCGCGGAGGATTCCCGCAGCTCGGCGAAGTGCGTCATCTGCGCGGCCACACTCGGGTCGTGGCGGTGCTTTCCGTCGCCGAATGCAATGGCCATCGTCGGCTTGTCGAGCGCGAGCGCTTCGACGAGCAGTGTGGACATCGGCGAGATGACTGCATCCGCGGCCGACAACAGCCGCGCCAGATACGCCATGTCGAAGATCGGGCCGTTCCGCTCCAGGTATCCCGGCTCTTCGCGGTCGCGCAGATACCGCTCGCGCATGTCCGGATCGAACACGACGTGGTCCCATTCGTATGCGAAGAAGCTCTCCTCGTCTTCGCGCGCGAGCCGCCAGGGATGCGGCCGGTACACGACCCTGGCGGCCCCGAGCCTGCCCGCCTCGAGGGCGTCTTCCAGCCGCCGCAGCGTCGCAGTCTCGTCGAACTGCCGGAACGATCCGCCGAAGAGAATGAGCCGCTCGTCCTCACGGACGCCCAACTGGCGTCGCAGCTCTCGGACGGCGGCTGCCGGCGCAGGCCGGAGCCATTCGTAGTGAGGTGCGCCGAGCAGCGCCACGCGCGTATCACGCATCCGCTGGATGACGACCGCGTGCGTGAGCGACTGTGGTCCCCAACATCCCACAAACGATGCGCGTGGATGGACGAGCCCTTTGCTCGAGAGATTGTCCCAACCACTCTGGAGCAGCACGCAGCTCACGCGTTCGACCGCGCATGCCCACGCGACCTCGTTGGCAAACAGATCCAGCAGCGACGTCGGCACGACACAGTAGACGGGACGGTGACGATTGAGCAGGTCGACGATCGCCGGCAGGGGCCGCATGCCCTCGAGCAGTTGACCCACGCGGGCGTCGAATTCCCTGTCGAGGCGATCCCGTGCGTCACTCGGCATGCTCCAGAGCCGCCGCCAGTCGCTGTCGACCGCAAGCTTGGCGCGAATCGCGAACGACGGAGACATCCTCGCGTAATGCACGCACCCGACGCGAAAGACCTCCTTCCACTTCTTGAACCGGTCGGGCGGAACGGCGACCGTCGTCGAATTCCTCAGGGCAATGGTCGACCCTCCGACCCGGAGCATCATCTCGGCGTCTGCGCCCGGAAGCACGTAGTGGAGGCGGTGATCGACGGCAAGCTCTGTAAATGCGCCGGTGAGCACGAATCGCTGCAGCTCATTCATGCTCGGCACGAACACGAGCACGACCGGCCGGTCAGGCACGGTGTCGGACATCGCCGTCAGCTGATGATCGTCCAGTCGAGCGGCGTGCCCCGCGCGATGTCGACCGCGGCACGGCGGCCGATGACGTGGTCGAAACACTTTGGCGGGAGTCCGAGGCCGGGACGGATCGCGCGCACGTTGTCGCGCGTCAGCAGCTCACCCGCCTTGACGTCCCGGACCACATACAACGATCGCCGGAACCGCAGCGACGGCTGCTCGGCCGCGGTCGGTCCGTAGCTCACAGAGCCCAGCGCTTCCCACGCACGTGCCGTCTCTTCGACGAGCCGCGCCATTTCGGCGGGCTCCAGGGAGAAGGCGCTGTCCACGCCGCCGTCGGCCCGACTCAGCGTGAAGTGCTTTTCGATGACGACGGCCCCGACGGCGACGCCGGCGACGGCAACACCAACACCCGGCGTATGGTCGGAAAGGCCGACCTCACACTGGAAGCGCGCCCGCATGTCTGGAAGCGTCAGCAGGTTTGCGCTCGCAGGGGGTGCCGGGTACGCGCTGGTGCACTTCAACAGGATGAGGTCGCGGCAGCCGGCGTCCCGCGCCGTACGGACGCTCTCGTCGAGCTCCTCCGCGGTCGCCATGCCGGTGGAGAGGAGCAGCGGCTTGCCGGTGGCCGCCACGCGCCGGATGAGGCACAGGTCGGTGTTCTCGAAGGACGCAACCTTGTAGCACGGCACGTCGAGCGATTCGAGCCAGTCGACCGCTGTATCGTCGAACGGCGTGCTGAACGCGATCAGACCCAGGCGTCGCGCGTAATCGAAAATCGGCCGATGCCATTCCCATGGCGTGTGGGCGTCCGCATACAGCCGATAGAGCGACCTGCCCGTCCAAGGGGTGTCCGCATCGGTGATCCGGAATTCCCGCGCGTCCAGATCGAGCGTCATGGTATCGGGCGTGTACGTCTGAATCTTGAGTGCGTGCACGCCTGCGCGCGCGGCGGCCTCCACGATCTGCAACGCGCGCTCGAGCGATCGATTGTGGTTGCCGGACATTTCGGCGACCACCAGAGCAGGAAAGCCGGTGCCGACGACGCGATTGCCGATCCGCATGGGCGGGCTCACGTTGGCTCGGACGCGGCGCCGAGCAGTCGCGCCATCTTCCCCGCTCGCCGGCGCCGGCGGCGGGCGAACTCGTGCGCCTCGGCGAGCACCGCGTCCGCGTGCTCGATGGACGCACGAGCGTCCAAGGCAACGAGACGCACTTCGTGCACGGCGCGCTCGTAGATCTCCAACGCCACTCTCGCCGCCAGCGCCTCGCGCTCGTCCCACCGATGCGAGTCGGCACCCTGCTGCAGCGCGGGCGCGACGGAGGCCCAGAGGTCGAGCAGCTGTGCGGCATAGACGAGACTCGGCCGGAGGGCATCTGCACCTTTTGCCGGCGGCTCGGCCCTACGCATGCGTTCCAGCGTCGCCACGATCCACTCGATCCGCCGGTCGATCGCGTCGCCTCCTGCCACGGTTGACGTCGGGTCGTGCACCTGAGCGCTACACCGGCGTTAACAGGTCGTCCGCTTCGCCGTCGACATGAGCCTGACGGCGTACTGCGCCCCCGCATAGCGCCCGACGCACGGACGTCCGCGGCCCAGCACGGCGAGACGCCAGAACAAGAGCGACGCGTGCTGCACGGCGGATGGCAGGCGCGCATAGAGCGGCACGCGCTGCGGAAAGATGTGGCGGTGCTGCCGACTCACCCGGCCGAGGCCGACGGCAGGGGCGATCCGTCTCCACCAGGCGCGGCTGGCGTCCCGTGCTCTCGGCCGCGAGGCATCGCCGCGGCGGGCCCCGCGCCGCGGCGATGCCTCGCGGCGATACCAGAGCGTCTCGGGTACCATCCGCAGCTCGCCGTACAACGAGAGCTCGATCATGAGATACACGTCCGGACGATAGACGGGGGGAAACACGCCGGCGCGCTCCAGCACTGCGGTTCTGTACAACCCGTACACGAGATTGCCGGCGCCGATCTTCGACCAGCGATGGAGCAGTGGATCGCTCGTGCGGAGAGAACGGGGCCAGGGATCGGTGAGGTCCTGCCCGTGCTCGTCAATACGCACGAACCGGGGATAGGCCATGACGGCGGAGGGATGCGCATCCAGCTCGGACACCAACGTCTCGAGCCATCGGCAGTGCCACCGATCGTGGTCGCTGCCCCAGGCGAAGTACGTCGCCGTCGGAAAGAGCTCCGTCGCGCGCCGGAAGACGCGCCGCCAATTCCGTATGAGCCCGAGCCGGGACGCGTTGCGCTCGCACACGACTCTCGCATCGCCGCCGCTCAGCGACGAGATCGCATCGGCACTGCCGTCCGACGAACAGTCGTCCACGAAGACGAATCTGGCGCACGGGTAACTCTGGCCAAGGAGCGAGAGCACGGCGTCTTGGAGGTGTCCGCGCTCGACGGCGTTGTAGACCGGCACCCCGATGACCGCACGCACCTGCGTCACAGGCGGTCGATCGTGGAGGGCTCGCTCACGGTGAAGAACCAGATGCCGGCCGCCATGGCGATCATCGCCATGACGAACGACGTCGCCAACGGCACGAGTGGGACCTCGCCGACGCCGATAATCCCCCATCGGAACGTCGTAACGATCGAGGCCATCGGGTTGACGTAGAGCAGCCATCGGTGTTCCGGCGGCACCAACGAGATCGGATAGAAGACGGGGGTGAGGTACATCCAGAACTGCAGGAAGTACCGCAGCCCGAAGCGCGTCTCCTTGTGCCGCACCTGAATCACGCACGTCCAGAACACGAGGCTGAGTGCGCACACCACCGCGAAGATGCCCATCAGCAGCGCGACGAGCAGCGAAGGCCCGATCCGGACATACAGGACGCCGTCCTTCCACGCGTAGAACAGCACCACGAGCACCATCAGGACGAGGTAGATGACGAAATACGCGGCCGCCGGCGCAATCGACGCCATCGGTGAAATCAGGCGCGGGAAATACAAGCGCTTGATGAGCGATTTGTGATTGTCGAGACACCTGGTGCCGAACATGACGGAGCGATCGAACAGGCTCCACGGGACCATCCCGGTCATGAAGAACAGCACGAATGGGACGCCATCGGAGGGCAGGCGCAGGAGGCTGCCGAAGACGAAGCCGCCGACGAGAATCGGAAGGAGCGGGCGTGCGAACAGCCAGAATATCCCAAGCGTCGTCCCCTCGTAGCGATCCTTCACGCTTCGGACAGCGAGAAACCACAAGAGACGGCGATACCGCCACAGCTCAGCCGCCCGGGCCGCGGCGCCCGTTCGCTCAGGTTCGATGATCCAGTCGGCGGCGTACTGGTTGGACGCGACGCCGTCAAACACGCGTGACATCGCTTTCACCTTCGACCGCTGGTGCCTGCTCGCCGAGCCACTGGAACTTCCAGCGAAACAGCGGCGCCAGAAATCCCGAGGCGCGGACGCTCTTCTCGCCGCGCCGCGCTTCCATCGCGTCGGCGTCTGGCGCGTACACGATGAAAGAGAGCGGCTCCGCCATCAGCACGTGCTGCCGGCGTCCCTCTCCTTCGCGCGCCACGGTCAGACTCGGAAGCACGCTGTAGGTCATCTCGTTGAAGAAGTGGGCCGGAAGCCGCATATGTCCTTCCCACATGCCCGCATGCCGGAAGTACCGCATCTGCCCGTCGGCCGCGCGAAATATCAGCTGCCCGCGGGCGCGGACGTCGTACGCGGCACGTGCATACAGGTGGTTTTCCAGCAGCTCGAAACGCATGCGAAGATAGGCGAGCTGATCCGTCTGCACACCTCGAACCTCACGCCCATCCTCCGTCGTGACGGTCACGTCGTGGAGAATGGCGAATCGATTCGCGTGCCGGCCGCGTTCCGCGCCCGTTATCCCGCGGTCCCACACCGAATTCTGATACTCGGCCACGGCCTCTTCCGAGTCGCCGAGGTTGACGATGCGCCCGGCGTTGAGCCAGAGCGTGCGGTTGCAGACCCGCACGATGGCTTCCATATCGTGCGAGACGAACAAGACCGTGAGGCCGCGCTCCGCCTCCTGCTTGACGCGATCGAGGCACCGCTCCTGAAATGCCTGATCGCCCACGGCGAGGATTTCGTCGGCGAGCAGGACCGACGGCTCCATATGGATAGCGACCGAAAACGCCAGGCGCAAGTACATGCCGCTCGAGTAGTGCTTCAGCGGCATGTCGACGAACTTGTCGATTTCAGCGAACTGCAGGATGTCATCGAGGCGCGCCGCCACCACGCTCCGCGGCACACCCAGCATTGCGGCGTTCAGGTAGATGTTGTCGTGCGCGGAGAGATCCGGGTCGAAGCCAGCGCCGAGCTCCAGCAGCGAGACAACGCGGCCGCTGCCGAAAACGCGGCCTTCGGTCGGCGTGATGACGCTCGCGAGAATCTTGAGCAGGGTCGTCTTGCCGGCACCGTTCGGGCCGATGACGCCGAGTACCGTGCCGGGCTCGACCGTGAATGACACGTCCTTCAGCGCCCAAAAATCGCGCGGTTCGTCGTCGTCGGACACATGTCGCCGCGCGGGGATCCACCTCCGAAGCAGCGCCGGTAGCTTCCCGTCGTCCGAGCCGCCGCCGAGGCGATAGCGTTTGCCGAGCCCTTCAACGATCAGCTTGTTCATGGAGGGAAAACGGCACCAGCGGTCCGGCGCCATCCGGACAACACAACACCGCCGAGGTCGACTAACGGCGGCACGGCATCCCACGCGAAGTCGAGATACGTGCGCCGCGGTCCGATCTGCCGCTCCGGCGCGTCGACGAGGCCCCACTGCGGCGGATTCCGGTACACCACTGTATCCGCGGGCCAGCGCTCGTCGCCGTACGGCGCGTCCGCTTCGCGGCCGACATACAACTGCCGCGTTGTTCGATAGCTACCTTGATGGTTCACGTGGTACACGGGCCCACCCACGTCGGCGATTGTGAGACCGTTCGATAAGGCGTGAATGATGAAGTTGCCGTCCAGGCCGATGCGCACCAAGCGGTACACCTCGTTGAATCCGCCCAAGCCGTGAAAGCTGTCACGATCGAGCGTCGTGAAATCACCCGCGCCGCCCTGGTACAGCGGCGGCTCGAGGCGACGAAGCGGGCGTACGAGATTGGCGGGATCGTCAAGGTAGGCCCAATCGACGCGCTCGATATCGATGGGCGGCGTCAGATCCCAACGTGGCGCGCGGTAGACGACTGCTGGCTCGAGGCGCTGCGTTTCGAGCCGCGCGAGAATCTGGCGGCCCAAGAAAATATCGCAGTTCGTCGAGATGACGTACTCGCCGCGGCATCGCCGCAGCCCGACGTTCTTCGCGACGAATTCGTTGTACTGGAGCCGTGGATTCAAGGTCACTGCCTCGTGATACGCAGGATCGACGACAATCGTGCGCAGACACGCCGTCAGCGAAGTCGGACAGCGCTCATCGACGAGATCCGTCAGGAGCGGCACACCGGAAACAGGCGCCCACTCGACAAGAACGAATTCATGACGGACGTTGCGCGATGCGAGCTCGCGATGGTTGAACTGCAGCGTCGCGAGAAAACGGCGTACGAAATCGCCGCCGTACGCATCGTTGCGTCCTGTGAGCAGGATGCTGACATACGGATCGGCGTTCGACACGCTATCCGGCCACATCAGCCGAGTGCGGGCGTGCCGCACGCAGCCTCCGGTCGAGCACGTTCGCCGCTCCCTCGAGGATGTCGAGCTTCACCTCGAGGGCTAAGAGGTTCCCGCGCGCAAGCTCCACCTTCTCCAGGGCCGTTGCCACTTGCGCCTCCAGGGCGGACTCTCCTTGGCTGGCCGCCGCAATCTGCGCTTCACGGTCTCGGAGCTTCTCCTCCAGCGCGGCGATGCGCCGGGACGCGCGGGCGGCAACCTCACGAGCCTGCGCGGCTTCGTGCTCACGCTGCTTGATCGTCGTCTCGAGTTGCTCCTGCACGATCCGAAGCCGCTCCTCGGCGAGCCACAGGTCGCGGCGAGGCACCAGGTCCAACGCGCGCATCAACAGTCGTCTCACTGCGCGCCCTCCTTGTCCGACGCCACTAGTGCGGCGGTCGCGTTCCGGCCGCCGGGCGCCGCCCAGTCCGGGTGCAGCATCAGGACTTTCTCGGGCGGCACGCCCACGCGCGTCAGCAGCTTGGCCGTGCCGGCCGGCCGTTCGAGCACGGCAACCAGCAAGACGTCGTATGCGATGTTCGCGTGCTCCGCAATGGCCGTCACCGGCAAGCCGAGGAATCGTCCGTTCGATGCCTCGTCAAACACGGCGACAAGCTCCAAGCCCATGTCGCGGACGAGGAGGTACACGAGCTCCGCCGCGTCGCCGGTGCCATAAATGGCGACCTGTTGCCGTTCACGAACGGCTTGGCCAAGGCTTCGGCGGAGGTGTTGGCGGACATCACGATAGAAGTCGAGCGAGTACTTCATGAATTCGTATGTCAGTCGAGCCTTCCGAGCCATCCCTTTCGGGGTCAGCGAGTACACGAGGCGGTGCGGAGAGACGGTGACGGTCTTGACGTAGCCCTTGCGAATGAGCCGTTTGAGGTACAGGTTGGTAAGTCCCAGCGCGATGCCGAGACGGGTGGCCAGCGTCCGTTGTGTGATGTGCGACTCCTGCTCGAGCGCTTCGAGCAGCTGGAGGTCGCGGCGGGACTCGACATCCATGTGTGGCATGGGGAAAGGGACGGCCGAACGGGCCTTCGGCCCGTCAGTTACAGGACCGCGACGTGGGTGCGGAGGGAACGTTCAACTGATGAACGATTGTTCACAAGATGAACAGCGGCATTATTCGAGATTCAGATGATGCTGTCAAATGCACGAGCCGGCGTTCGGCGGCGCATCGCGGTTTGGCTAGGCCTCATCGGTGTGCTCGGCCTCGCGCTCCTGGGGTTCGCGTGCGGGCTCACCTACGAGCCGGCTCCGCGGATTCGCGTCCGCTGGCGTGAGGGTGCGACCCCGCAGCAACGGGCGGCGCTGGAACGGAAGTACCTGCTCGTGCACGGCGCGATGGCCGTGACCGGATTGACCGCTGGCTGGCCCGGGACGCTCGGGCGCCTCCGCCAGGCGCGCAGCGTTCATCGAAAGCACGGGAGCGCCAACGGCCCGTAGGTGCCGGTCCGCTGACGCCGCCGGTCGATGAGCACACGCCCGTTGCTCCCCTCGAGCGCCTCGTAGTGCGCCAGCAGATATTCGCGAATTCGCGGGTAGTGCTCGAAGTCGTTCAACACCGGATCATCGGTGGAGAACGCAAACGGAACGGACTGCCGCTGGAGCAGCGCAAGCGATTGCGCCTCATGGCGGGCGTCGGATCGCCACTTGTGGCGCCAATAGAGCTGCCCGCCCGCGATCGGCCGCTGGGTGTAGTAGGCGACTTGGTAGGGCGTCGAGCCCGTGACCAGGATGCGATCGCCGGCCCTCGTGCACTCGTGCAAATAGCGGAGTGACAGTGTGGGCTTGCCGTCGATTGAAGGTGCGACGCTCCCGGGGGGAGCGAAGAGGAGCTCGATGGCACGTGGGATCCAGCGCGTAACTTCGAATGGGCGAAACAAGGCGGAGTCCCGCGTCCACAGCACGGCCAGTAGCGCCGCGAACATCAGAAGCCCCGCGCCGCAGGCGCGCCGGATCAGACCGCCGCCGAGGAAGCGGGCGCCGAGCGCGGCGGTCAGAGGAGCGACGACGGCTAGATACGACGGTTCCTGCAACAGCGCCGCGTCGATCACGACGAGAAACGCCCCGGCAAACGACAGCCGGCAGGCCTCATCGCGACCGAGGGCCGATTGTCCCCGGCTGCGCCACAACGCCACTCCGCCCGCGCCCAGCAGGAGCGGAGGAACAAGGAGAACGATCTGCTGCAGCCACGCAGCCGCAAATCGCGTGGAGGCGTCGGATCGAGGCGCCCGCATCCACTCATTCACGCTCTCCAGCGGCTGCAACTGTAGAAATGTGGCATAGACGAACCCTCTCTCGGGACTCTCGTACAGCGCGGCGCGCACGCGAACGTACTCGACGAGCCCCTCGTAGTGCTGGACGACGGCAGCCCAGGGCGCGAGCACGACAGCCACGGCGGCAAAGCAGGCGGCGACATCCTTCAGCACGGCCGTCGCGGCTCTGGTCGGCCACGTCAGGCGCGCGAGCCCGAAGGCAAGAACCGACGCGAAGCCGATATACACGCCGAAATCGTGCCGGAAGAGGAACGCGGTCGCCGCCGTGAGCCCCAACGCGACGGCCCGGGCGGCGGCCGGCTGTTCGATGTAGCGCCATCCGAGCCAGATAGTCAGAGGGAAGAAGAAGAGTTTCGGATAGTGATAGGTCGGCGCGTACGCAAGGACGATCAACGTCAGGGGAAAAGTCACCCACACTGCCGCACGCGATCGCGAGACGCGTAGACCCAGATGGAAGGCGATCAGCACGCCGGCCATAATGAACAACCATTGCGTGAGGAACTCTCCGATCAGGCGATATCCCGTCAGCAGCTGCGCGGCGGCCGACAGATACGCCACGAGTGGAGATCCCATGTCGTAGACATCGCGAAACGGATTGTCGCCGGCCAGAATCGAGACGGCTTCCCATAGAAAATAGAAGTTCGTGTCGTAGATCTGGTTGTGGGCGCTCAGAACAAGAATGATTGCCGTCAGCAGGGCCACCAGCGGCAGCTGCCACCGATATGCAGCGCTCAGCGAAAGCATGGCAGAGCGTCGGAGCCGAACGTTCCCGTGGGCTGCCGTCGCCGGTCTACGAGCAGCCGTCCCTGAAAGCCATCGACCTCGACATAGTTCGTCGCGATATGTTTCTGAATGTTCGGGTACTGCCGCAGTTCGTCCAGCACCAACTCGTGCGTGGAAAACGCAAAGGGGACCGATTGCCGTTGGAGGAGCTCGAGCTGTTGCTGCTCGTGCACAGGGTCAGCCCGCCATCCATCGCGCCAGAAGTGATGGCCGGCAAACGGCCGCTGCGCGTAATAGTTCACCTGGAATGGCGTCGAACCGGCTACGAGCAGGCGATCGCCGGGCGCCGTGCACTCGTGGAGATAGTGCAGCAGGGGCGAAGAGCTGGTCGAGACCGGAGGTGACGCGAGCAGATCTCGAAAGGCCGATGACACAGAATGCCCCAGCTCCGACGGCCGAAACAGGAGCGAGTCTCGCGACCACACGACCGCAGCAAAGCCGGTGAGAAGCAGAGCCACGACGGCGCAGCTTCGGCCGAGACCTGTTTTCGCCACCAGAAAGCGTGCGCTCAATGCGGCGGTCACCGGCGCCACGGTGACTACGTACGACGGCTGCCGAAACAGCGCCGAGTCCACGACAACGAGCACAGAGCCTGCGAGCACCATTTGACACGCATCGCGCAGGGCCGTGTCGTCGCGTCGGCGGCCCCTGCGCACAAGCTCGCATCCTCCCGACAGCAACAGCAGCACCGGAACCAGCAGCGCCATCTGTTCGAGCCAGAGAGCGACGTTGTCGTGCGTCGGCAGGCGCCAGCGCATCTCCTCGAGCCGATCCCACTCGAAGCCGGCGCCGTCCGTGATGTACGGATCGAGGCCGAAGAGCGCCGGATCGTAGACGTTCGGCACCTCGTATCTCAGGCGGTCGCGTGAATCCGGTTCCTCCAGCAGCCGAAGTCTGAACTGGTGTTCGAGCCGCTGCCGCTGCACCATGTCGACCTCGGGCTTCCAGAAGAAGCCGACAACCGCCTGCTTCGGCTCAGGGGCCGGCGGGGGCATCAGCTGCTGAAGCGGGTTCAGCCTGAGCAGCGCCGAATACACCACGGGGTCCTCGGGCGTCAGGTACTTCGCAGTCCGCATCCGCGCGTAGTCCAGCAGACCTTCGTTCATCTGGACGACGGTCGCCCATGGGGTCAGGATGACGAGCAGCGCGCCGGCGTAGGCGGCTGCATCGCTCAGAAGATGTCGGAGCCGCCTGGATGCGCGGAAGCGAACCTGTCCGAGCACGAACGCGGCGACGGATGCGAACCCGAGGTACACGCCGTAATCGTGCCTGAACAGGAAGGCCACGGCCGTCGCGACACCGATGAGCGCGCCTCTCGACGCACTGGGCTGGTCCAGGTACCGCCAGGCGAGCCAGATGCCAACCGGAACGAAGAAGATTTTCGAGTAGTGGTAGATGGGCGTGTACGCGATCAGCACCAGCGTGAGCGCGAACATCACGATCGACGCGGCGCGCGAGCGCGACAACGAGAGACCCAGGTGAAACGAAATGACGACGCCGGCGACGATGAAGAGCCACTGCAGGACGAACTCCCCGATGATCCGGTAGCCGACGAGCAGTTGCACGGCCGCGGAGACATACGCCGCGAGCGGCGCACCCCACTCGTAGAAGTCGCGATACGGATGGTCGCCTGCCATCAGTGCCGTCGCTTCCGCAAGGAACTGGAAGTTCGTGTCGAAGAGCTGAGTGCTCGCTGTCACCACGAGAACGATGGCCGTCAGGACCGCCATGATGGCCAGGCTACGGCCGTGCGTAACCGCTGGATGGGCCGACCGCGGCGATTCAGTGTCGGCGATGCGTTTCATCGCGAATTGACGTTAGCATAAAGGTCACCTTACGCAATGCCAGTGCATTACACGCGCGCAGTGTGGATCGTCGGTGTTCTTGCTGTTTCCGTACTCGTGCTGACAGCCGACTATCAGATTTACGACAACAACTTCTACAGCCTCGCGGAAACGCCGGGTCTGCTTGCGAGAGATCATCCGTACCGCGATTTCTTCGAGTGGGGCGTACCACTGCAGGCAGCGCTGTCAGCCTCTATGCAGTGGCTGGTCGGTTACCGGTTGATTGGCGAGTTCATCCTGCAGTGGACATGGATGGTTGCCGGTCTCGTGCTGGCTTTCCAGATCGCCGTCCGTCTGTCACGTTCGCCCGTGGCATCGTTCATCTGCATGGTGCCGGCCATCCTGAACTTCGCGGGGACACCCACCGTCCACAATTCGAAACTGTTCATCTACCCGGCTGCCATCCTCATCATCTGGCGCTACCTGGACCAACCGACCGCGCGGCGCGCAGCGGCCATGGGGGCGTTTTCCGCCGTGGCGTTCTTCTTCCGGCACGATCACGGCGTGTATGTTGGCGCTGGTGTGCTGCTCGGTATCGTGCTGGCGCGGCTCGCTGATCCTGCTGCGAGAAGGCCATGGGCCCTCGTGCGCGACATCGCGGCCTGCGCCCTGGCGACCGGCGTGCTCATCGGCCCCTGGGCACTGGTGGTTGCTCGCAGCGAGGGGCTGCTCGAGTACATCGAAGCACGTGCATTCATCAACGACACATGGAAAGTGGGTCGAGGCGTCTTCTCGTCGGTGCTCGATATGAACCCTGGACTCGTGTTCACGCCGGCAGACCCCAGCGCTCCGGGCCTGAGCGGCTGGCTTCCCGCGCGCGTGGCGGCGGAGGAGTGGCTGTACCAGATCAGCGTGCTCGTCGTCCTCATCATCCTGACGATCGCACTTGTTGACCTCGCGCGGATGCTGTTTCAGCGGAAACCGGTGAGCATCGAGACGTGCCGGCTGCTCCTGGCGGGCGCCGTCGTCGCATTGGTGGAGTACCGTCTGTTCCGTGAGTCTGGATATTTCGTGCTGGTCGCGCCGCTCGTCGCCGCGTTTGCTGCGCGTCTCCTGGTGTCGTCGACGCTCGCGCCGGTGACCAGAACCGCCACCGTTCTGCTGCTGGCGATCTCGACGGTGGCCGTCGGCGGATTCGTCCGCGAAAGCAATGTGTTTCAGCCGCGCGATCTGCTCGAGCGCCTGCCGAATACGTTCGCGCGCCTCACGGCATCGCCGCCGATCGACGGCCTGGCGTCCGCACATGACGCGTTGCGCATCGATCGCGCTGGCTGGCTCGAATTAGGCTACGGGGATCGATCGAAGCTGATGATCCGCTATATGTACGAGTGTGGGGCGCCCGGCGACCGGATCTTCGTGAGCGGGCACACGCCCTACCAGATCAGCTACTACGTCGAACGGCCGCTTGCCGGCGGGCACCTCTACTGGCGCGACCTGTGGCGATCCGATCCCCGACGCGAGCAGCAGTCGCTCGATCTCCTGCGGCATCAATCGGTGCCTTTTGCCTTTTCCACCCACGAACCATTGCTCGATTATCTCAAGGCGTACCCGCACATTCATGCCTACATGTTGGCGAACTACATTGAAATCGAAGGCTCGTCGGGCCACCTGCTCGTCGATCGCCGCCGCACGCCGGTACGTGCATTTGGCACCCTGGGCTTTCCCTGTTTTCGCTGACCTCCCAGAAGCCAAAGTACGCAATGGTCCACCCCCGCGTGCTCCTCGCCAGCGGTCTCGCGCTTCTGACCTTGGCAGGAATCACTGGAGCCGTGCTCCGCTTCACCTACGGCGAGCGCCCGGCGTACGTGCACGTCCGCTGGAGGCCTGGCGTCGATCCGGCCGCGCGGAGGGACATGGAGCGGACCCACCGCTTAATCCCGGTCGCTTTTCAAGGAGATCGAACGTGGGCATACCTCCTCAGCGACGTCTCCGGCGAGAACATCACCAGTCTTCTTCACGATGCGGCGGTCGAAGACATGCACCATATCGAGCGAGGCGATGCGCGCATCGCCAGCACGGCGCCAAGGGGCGACTACCTGACGGACCGGCCCGCCTGGATAGCCCGGGCGCTTGAATTGCTGCGTGGCGCACTGCTCGGCGCCGGCGCACTCGTGCTCGCGGCGGGACTCTTCAGCGGTTGGCGTGACTCGCGGACGTACGCAGCAGCTGGTCCCCGGCGAGAGGCGTTGCAGCTCGTCCGCGGCAGCTCACGGGCCGCAGCGTCACTTCTCTTTGGCGGCAGCATCGCAGCTCTGGTCGTCGTCCTCGGCACGAGAGACCTGGAGAGTTTCGAAACCGCCTTCTTCTCCCTCGATAGAGGAACACCGACCGCCGTGGTGCGTGTTCTCGGCCAACCGGTGTACACGATGGCCCTCGGGCTCGGCGTGCGCTTGCCATTGCACGGCAGCCTTGGCGCGTCCCCCGCTGCCGCGCTGGCGCCGTACCTGGCCGACCCATGGACGTACTGGTTGCTCCTGGCGTTCTCGATTGCCGCATCCGCCATGGTCGTCCGCCATGGCCTGGAGCCGATCTGCGGACGTATCGCGTCGTGGCTGGCATTGGTGCTCTTGTTCTGTTCGGTGCCGACGGTCAACTACACGCTCTACGACGACTGGCCCGAGACGGCGGTCACGTACTGCGCGTTCGTCGCCTGTGTCTTCGCTCCACACGCCCTACTTGCATCGGCGCGCGCCGCGGGCGCCCCGGGTCTACGGCGGATCGCAGCGTTCTCGACCGCCGCAACCGTCTGGAGCCTCGTGGCGCTGTCGCATCCCGGCTATTGGCCGCTGCTGGCCGGGACGTTGATGCTGGCGTCCGTCGTGGCGCTCGTGCGACCGGACTACTCGTTCCGAAGCAAGCTGACGGCGATCGCCGCGCTCGCCGTCGCGGCGTTGCTGGCGGTGGCGCCGCAGGCGCCCGACATCGTCCGCGAACTGACGGGGGGAGGAACACTCGATACGAGCGATATGCAGCGATTCGTGCAGGGTCCGACCGGGTCGCTCTTGCAGTCCAATACGTTTCCATTCGGACCTACCGGCGCGCGCATGCCGTTCATCTATCTTGGAGTCGTCCTTTTGTCCCTCGTGATCGGACTGCTCTCCGAAGACCGGTCTCTGCGCCGACTGGCCATCGGCGGCGGCCTGGCGGCCATGATGTTGGGCGTCGGTGCGACAACGGTGCCCCCGCTCGCGTGGACGTACGCGCCGTCGAACACGTACGCCTTGCGGGATCCCGCGATTGCGTTTGCCGTGCTGAGCGGGGCAGCAGCGGGGGCGGCCGCAAGCAGATCGCATGCCGTTCGTGCCGTTGTGGGAGCGCGACTGGCAATCGCGGCGCTGCTGGTCGCCGCGTTCCAGGGACCGGCGTATGCCGTCCACCTGGTTGCGACCGAGTGGCCGCACGCGGGCGAACGCTCTCCCTGGACGCGGGACATGACGCGCGCGGAAGATCGGCTCCAGCAGCGAGGGTGGCCGTCGGATCGCCTGGCGCCCGGAGAACGTCTCGCGTTCTGGCCGGGCCTTCGCGACACGATGCGAAACCAGCAGCGGGGCAGCGTGGATTTCGCTGATGCGGGGTACCGCCTCGTCACTGCATCGACGAAGGACCGAACGATGCGCGGCCTCGTCACCCCCAATGAGTTGCTGTTCAACCAAGCGATCGATTTGTCGCACGACGTGCTGTGCGAGACGAAGGCCGTCCATTTCCTCCAACTGAAATACCTGATCGCGCCGCCAGGCACGGAATGTCCGCCATGGAACCGCCTGCGTGATATCCGAATCGACGGCAGGCTCGAGGTTAGTATTGCGACCGAGTTGGATCGCCGGGCGTGGGGATTGCCCCTTTCCCGCCTGGCGGATCCCATGGTTCGTCGCCCGGCGTTCTCAGCCGGTTCGTCTCTGATTTCGTCGTTGATTCCCGTTCCGGGCACGTCCGTGATGTCGACGCCGGCCGGCGTGGCGGTCCAGCTGGACAGCCCGTCACGCGCGAATGGCCACGCACTCGTACTCCCGCTGGCGTACGATTCGGCGCTGCGCGCCTCTTCGGGACGCGTCCACAACGTAGGCGGCTTGGCCGCGCTCACCGACATCGATCAACCGTACGTGACCGTGCAGTTCGTGCCGGATCTCGTGGCGGTTCTTCGCGCCACCTCGCTGACCCTCGCGCAGCTCTTGGCCGTTGTGGGATTCGTCGGCCTGGCACGCGTCTCGTGGGCCGGCGCCGATGTCGCGTTTCGGCTGCCGAAGACGTGGGCGCGAACCGCCGTATCCCGTGCCGCCGGCGCGCTGCAGCCGCTGCGCCGACGGCCGAACTGGCTGTACGTGGCGTACAGCATCGCCGTTGTAGGCAGCGGGAACGCGGCCGGTGCGCTGCTCCCGCTGATAGCCTTCATGGCGGCACGTCTCACGCGCCGGGAGTCGTGGCACGGCCGGATCGGTGGTGCGCTCTTCGCGGCAGCGCTCGCGCGAGTCGCGGCGGCCGGAAGCCTGGCACCCTCTGCCCTACACGACCCGCTCTTCTGGGCAGTGATGGCGGTGGTCACGTTCATGATCGCTGCGGTGACCGGGCGATGGCCGGTGGCTGCCGTGGCCGCCTCGCTTCTTGCGGGTGCGTGCGCCGCCGTGGCGACGCTCCTCTCGCTGTTCCCGGGTTTTCAATCGGTATTTCCCGACGTGAATCTCGGTACGGTGCGCGATTCATTCGGCGGCCTCTCCGAACGATTCGGCAACCTGCCGGCCACGCTTCTGCTCGGACTCTGGCTGCAGGCGATCTGGCCCCGCGGCGAGAGCAGGTGGCGCTCCGGCCGCATCGAAGCGGCCGTTCGCGGGGCGCTGCTGGGGGGCCTGATCGTCACCCTCGCAGGGGCGATCCCGACAACGGAGACAGAATGGGTCTGGATTGCAGCGCTCGGCGTTCTTCTCGGCCTCGCGGAAGCGAGATCGCGGAGCCGTTACACGGGCTGATCACCCTTCAGCCATTCATCGACGAGCGCGCGCATCTCCGCCACGTTTCCGTTTGCCGACTTGTATCGCTTGACGAGCGTGTGCGTCGCGTCATTGTCGCCGTACCGCACGCCGTCACCCCAGTGCCGGTCCTTCTTCGACCTCCAGTCCGGGCGCTCGTGCCACAGCGAGACAATCCAGTCGCGAGTGCGACGATGCTTGGCATACAACGTGTCTGCAGCGCGGACGAACGCGGTGTCCTCGCCCCCCCAGCCGCGGAACCGCGGATCGAAACCGCCCACCGTGAAGAAGGCTTCGGACGAGATGATGAGCGCCTGTCCGGGCGCCTTGTCGACGCGTTGGTCGTACCGCGTCGGAACTCCAAACGAGTCGTACTTCGCCGGATCGCACGCCAGGACGGCCTCGGTATCCTCGCGAACGAGCTCGTACGAGGCGTGATGCGGAAGAAACCAGAGTCCCGTGCGATTTCGCCGGATGGCAGCCGCACACCGCTCGATGACCAGCGGCGACAGCCATATGTCGGCGTCGACGATGACGAAGACCTCGCCGGTCGCCTTCGCGGCCGCGTCATTGACCGCGATCGATTTCGAATACGGATGGCCGGTGCACTCGCCGACGACCATTTCAGCGGCAGGAAGGTGCGCCCGATAGTATGCGCACAGCCACTCGAATGGCGCCGTCCGCGTGCCGGAGGCGTCCTCGCGAAACGGGACGAGCAGTGAGAGACCAGCGCCAGCGTTCATGTGCTTCCGTCTTCGTTCATGTATTGCGCGCCCGTTACTGACCAGGCGCTCCGATCACGCCGGCGTCGCGCAACCGCTGCACAATGACGTCCGCCGCCGCCGCTGGCGAGATCTGTGTGGTGTCCACATGGAGTTCGGGGTGCTCTGGGCGCTCGTACGGCGAATCGATGCCCGTGAAGTTTCGCAGCTCCCCTGCCCGAGCCTTCTTGTAGAGCCCTTTCGGATCTCGCGCCTCGGCCACCGTGAGCGGCGCGTCCACGTGAACCTCGAAGAACTCTCCCAACTCGACAAGCTCGCGCGCCATCCGCCGTTCGGCGCGAAACGGCGAGATGAACGAGACGAGCACGATCAGACCCGCATCGACCAGCAGGCGTGACAACTCGGCCACGCGTCGGATGTTCTCCACGCGATCGGCCTCCGTGAAGCCCAGATCCTTGTTGAGTCCGCGCCGGACGTTGTCGCCGTCGAGCAGATAGGTGTGACAGCCGAGCGCGTGCAGCCGGGCCTCGACCAGGTTGGCAATTGTCGACTTCCCCGCGCCGGACAGGCCCGTGAACCACAGCACGCACGGCTTGTGGCCCTTCAGCGACACGCGCGCCTGTTTGTCGATGTCGAACGTCTGCCAACGGAGGTTATGCGACCGCCACAGCGCGAAGTGCAGGAGGCCGGCGCCGACCGTTTCCTGCGTCAGCCGATCGATCAGGATGAAGCCGCCGAGCTGCCGGTTCACGCGATACGGCTCGAAGACGATCGGCCGGCTCAGCTCGAGATCGCAGATGCCGATTTCGTTCAGCTCGAGCTGCCGCGCCGCGGCGTGCTCAAGCGTGTTTACATTGATCTTGTACTTGAGCGGGGCGACGGTGGCCGAAACCGACTGTGTCGCCAGCTTCAGCTGGTACGAGCGTCCCGGCAGCAGCGACCGGTCGTGCATCCAGACAATCGTGGCCTCGAACTGGTCGGCCACCTGGGGCAGAGATGTCGGCGACGCCAGCACGTTTCCGCGGCTGACATCCACCTCGTCTGCCAGCGTGACCGTCACTGATTGCCCCGCCGCAGCGCTCTCAAGGTTTCGATCACCGACGAAGATTCCCGAGACGCCGGTCTGCCGCCCGGAGGGCACCACCGCCACCGTATCTCCCACGTGTACTGCGCCGCCCACAATCGGACCCGCGATGCCCCGGAAGTCCTGATTGGGCCGTAGGATGCGCTGCACGGCGAGTCGGAACGGCTGTGCGTGTGAGTCATCGCCGATCGGTACGCCCTCGAGATACGCCAGGAGCGTCGGACCGGTGTACCACGGCATCGCGCGGCTCCGTTCAACGACGTTATCGCCGTCGATGGCGGATACCGGGATGCAGGTGACGTGCGTGAGGGCGAGGCTGGCGCAGAACGCGCGGTACTCGCGCGCAATACGGTCAAACACCTCCTGAGACCGCGCCACCAGATCCATCTTGTTCACGGCGAGCGCTACGTGCCGGATTCCGAGGAGCCCGAGAAGGTACGTGTGGCGCCGCGTCTGCGTGAGCACGCCCTTTCGACCATCGAGCAGCACGATCGCCACGTCGGCCGTCGATGCGCCGGTCACCATGTTGCGCGTGTACTGCTCGTGGCCGGGCGCGTCCGCGAGGAGGAACGTGCGAATCGGCGTAGCGAACCGGCGGTAGGCCACGTCGATGGTGATGCCTTGCTCGCGTTCGGCCATCAGCCCGTCGGTGACGAGCGCGAAGTCGACGGCGCCCGCCCGACTGCCGAGCCCCTCGGACTCCGCTCTCAGTGCCTCGATCTGGTCATCGAGCAGCGCGTTGGACTCGTGCAGCAGTCGCCCAATGAGTGTGGACTTGCCGTCGTCGACGCTGCCGCACGCGACGACGCGGACGAGCGGCTTTGCGGACTGGGCGAGCAGGAACTTGTCGACGGTCACAACGCCATCTCCGCGTGCGCTCATCAGAAGTAGCCGTCCCGCTTCTTTTCCTCCATCGATCCGGGTCGATCGTGGTCGATCAGGCGTCCCTGGCGCTCGGAGGTCCGTATCGCCAGCATTTCTGCGATGAGCGCCGGAAGAGTCGCGGCTTCGCTGTCAATCGCGGCCGTGAGCGGGTAGCATCCGAGCGTCCGAAACCGCACGCTCCGGATCTCCGGACGCTCGCCGGCCTCCAGACGCATCCGGTCGTCGTCGACCATGATCCACCCTGAACCTCGGCGCACCACGGGCCGCGGCCTCGCGAAGTACAGCGGGACGACAGGGATACGTTCGAGGTAGATGTAGAGCCAGACGTCGAGCTCGGTCCAGTTCGACAGCGGGAACGCGCGGACGGTTTCGCCAACGGCAGTACGAGCGTTGTAGAGCTGCCACAGTTCGGGACGCTGTCGCTTCGGATCCCACCTGTGCTGCGCAGAGCGGATCGACACGATCCGCTCCTTGGCCCGCGACCTCTCCTCATCGCGACGCGCACCTCCAAACGCCGCGTCAAAGCTATGGGCGTCGAGCGCCTGTTTCAGCGCCTGCGTTTTCATGATCTCCGTGTACAGCGCCGAGCCATGATCGAATGGATTGATCCCGTCCTCGACGCCTTGGCGGTTGACGTGCACGATCAGGTCGAATCCGCAGCGTGCCGCGGTGTCGTCGCGGAACTGGATCATTTCACGGAATTTCCACGTCGTATCGATATGGAGGAGCGGAAACGGGAGCTTCCCTGGCGCGAACGCCTTGCGCGCCAGGTGGAGCATCACGGAGCTGTCCTTCCCGATCGAGTACAGCATCACGGGCCGCCGCGCCTCGGCCACGACCTCGCGCAGAACGTGAATGCTTTCGGCCTCGAGCCGTTCGAGATACGGCGGGTGCGGGAGCGGTGTCGGCGAACGATCCGCCTCGACGACTTCTACGTGGCTCATTGTGATCGGTGCAGGTGATTGTAATGTAGAGCGCCATGCGCGTTCGTGGCTGGGCCCTCGCCTCGATCGGGACGCTTGCCTTCAGCGGCGTGCTCGCCGTCATACCGGTTGCCCTCGGCACGAGTGACCTCGAGGCGTACGAGCATGCATTTTTCTCGCTGGATCGCGGAACAGCGCTGCACCGCATCCAGGTTCTCGGGCACCCGATCTACACACTTGCCATCGGGCTCGGCGCGCGGCTGCCGCTGCTGCCAAACCTCGGCGCATCGCTCGCGGCTGTCGTCGCGCCGTACTCCCCGACGCCTCTTACCTACTGGCTCCTGATCACGTGCGCGATCTCACTGGCATCGTTCGTGGTCCGTCACGCACTCGAGCCACTCTGCGGACGCATCGTCACATGGCTGGCACTCATCATCCTTTTCTGCTCTGCGCCGATGGTGAACTACACGCTCATCGACGACTGGCCGCATGTAGCCATCACGTATCCCGCGTTCGTCGGATGCGTGTTCGGGCCTCACGCGATGCTCACAGCCATGCGGGTGTCCGGCTCGTCCGCTACTCGGTACCTCCGCATAGCGTGGCTCGCGGCGGCTGTCGGAGGCCTGATCGGCGCCTCACACCCGGGGTACTGGCCGCTTCTGGCGCTGACGCTCGCTTTGACGTCATCGCTCGCGTTGTGCCGCTCGGATCATGCAGTGACCGATCGAATGATGGGCATCACTGTCCTCGGGGCCGTGTCATTACTGATCGTGGGCCTGCAGGTACCGGACATGTTGCGCGAACTGAGCATCGCCCGAGCTGCGTTCGCCGGGATAAGGCGAGGGATCGCGGGCCCAGAGGGTGATCTCATCGCAACCAACATCTTTCCCTTCGGTGACGTGGAAGCGCGACTACCTTTCACGCATCTCCTCCTCGCGCTGAGTTCTCTGGCCATCGGACTCGTAGGGAGGAGCGGACCGGCGCGTCGACTCATCGTGGGCAGCGCCGGCACGGCGATCCTACTCGGGGTCGGGGCCGCAGAATGGCGTCCCGAGCAGCTCGTGTTCGCGCCATCCAGCACCTGGGGCCTGCGAGATCCCGCGCTGGCGTTCGCGATCCTGAGCGGCGCGCTGGCATCGATAGAAGTGGTGAGGCGGCAACCGGGCCCCGGACGTCGACTCGCAGCGACGGCTCTGGCGCTTGCAGCGATCCAGGGACCCGCATACGCAGTGTCACTGATCAGTCAGAGCTCGCCGGAGTGGACGGCCAACTACGATGCGTGGAATCGCGACACGACGTCACCCGAAGAGCGTGTCGCGAGGCTGGGCCTTCGGGGTGATCGCGTCTTCCCCGGCGCGCGCCTGGTGCTCTGGCCGGGCGAATCGGCGCGGTTGCGACTGGAGAAACATCCCACCGCCGACTTTGCCGATGCCGGCTACCTGCTCGTGAGCGCATGGACGCGGCAGCGAACCATGCGGCAACTGGCGACGCCCAACGACGTACTGTTCTACCAGTCGATCGAGCTGACGCCAGCCGTGCTGTGCGACAGCAGCGCCGTCCAGTTCCTGCAGCTGCGCTACCTGCTGGTCCCGCCTGGCATCGACTGCGAGCCATGGGAAGTGCTGCCCGACGTCCGCGTCGACGGCCGGCTCGAGGTTCGAGTCGCGGCCGTCCTCGATCGACGAGTACGAGCGCTCCCTGCCGCGAGGCTGACGGAGCCATCGACGCACGAACCGGCCCTCTCTCCGGATTCCACCCTGATTCGCACACTCACGCCTCTGACAGGCACGTTGGCAACAGTCGGCCCCGGGACGGTCACCGTTCAGCTGACAGATCCGTCCGTTGCAGCTGGTCACGCGCTCCTGCTGCCCGTGGCGTACGACTCGGCATGGCGATCCTCGAATGGACAAACGGTCGCAATCGCCGGACTCCTGGGCCTCGTTGACGTCACCGAACCTCGCGTCACGCTCGACTTCGCGGCGGACGCGGTGGCGTGGCTTCGCGCGATTTCGGCGACGCTGGCCCAACTGCTGGCGGCGGGAGGATTGCTGGGCCTGGCGTTCCTGCGCCCCTTACCGATAGGAGACGCGGCAGTGGCGGCTGTGGAGCACCGCGCGGTCACGAAAGCACGCCTGGAATGGTCGAGACTTCACCCGCACACGCGCTGGTATCTGCTGTACGCGGTCGCAGTCATGCTGAGCCTGCCGTCGACGCGGAGAGATGCCGACGAAACCAGCCTCGCCACCGCCCTCGTCCTCCCGCTCACGGCAGTGGCCGTCGCCCGAATGTCTCGTTCGCGCCTGTGGCGCCGGGCGATCGGCGGGATCCTTCTATCACTCGTGTTCTTTCGCACGATCGCCACCGGCAGCCTGTCGCCCGACGCATTGCACGACCCGCCCTTCTGGGCCATCACGGCTGTCGGCGCAATCGTCGTCCTTGCGTTCAGCCGCCGCTGGCGTGTCGCGGCGGCGGGCGCAGCCGCCGTCGCCGGCGCGTGCGCCATGACGTCGACGCTCGTTGCCATGCTGCCAGCGACGCTCTCCGGACCGGGCGAATCGCTTGCGGCACTTTCGGGTCAGATCGGCGTCGTTGCCGTCATCGCGCTCGTCGGCGTGTGGCTGCACGCGATCGTGTTCGGTGGCGGACACCGCGTGCCGGATGGAGCGAACACGGCTATGGCCAGGGGCGCGCTGCTGATCGCGCTGCTGTTCACTCTGGCGGGCGTCGTGCCGGTCCACGAAGGGCTGCAGGTGCCGTGGGCGCTCGCACTCGGTGCTCTGCTGGGCCTCGCCGGCGCGAGGCCGCCCACGTCTGCCGCCCGTCCGAGTGAACAGGCTATGATGAAGCCGACAGGGACTTCGTGAATTCTCTCGAATCGATTGCCGCCGGGCGGCCCAGGCTGCGACATCCGGATTTCATCATCATCGGCGCGCCGAAATGCGGAACCTCGTGGCTTCAAGGAGCGCTCGGACAACACCCGAACATCATCGTCGTCCCAGACGAGATCGAATACTTCTCGTCGAACCTGCACCGCCAGCCGCTCGATTGGTACGTGGATCGCTTCGAGCGGCAGATCCGGGAGTCGGCACAGACGAAAGTCACACCGTGGCAGGTGGGCGAGAAAAGCGCGCGCTACTGCTCGCTGCCGCCCGATCGCATTCAACTCATGCGGCGTCTGCTGCCGGGCATCAAGCTCGTACTCATGACGCGAGATCCCGTCAGACGCCACTGGTCACATGCCAAGCGGTACTTCTCTAAGGCGCGTCATGCGGACACCGAGGGCGGTACTATCCTGACCGTCCCACGCGAGCGCGTCTTCGACTTCCTGACGCGCACTCGGTTTCTCGGCGAATTTTCCACCATGCTCGCCAACTGGACCGCCGTGTATCCGGCCGATCAGCTGCTGATCGTCTCGCAGGAATACACGTTGGCGAACCCTCGTGAGACCTTCGACGCGGTTCTTCGCCATCTCGGCGTCTCGACCGACTACGACCCGAAATCGATCCGCCTCCTCCGCAAGCAGCGGAATCGCGGGCCCGAGATCGACATGCCGCAGGATATCGGCGAATTCCTCGAAGCGATGTTTGCCGCCGAACGGGCGCACCTGCAGGCGCTCATGGGCGACCGCGGGATACTGGTCGCCGATCAGGTGATCGCGGCGCGCCGGAACAGCATCTGAATCGTTCTCCGCCTGAGACGGCGTACCGTCAGTTCGAGACCCGCCGCGCCAAGCCGATCGATGATGACGGATTCCTGGTCCGTCGCGACTTGCAGCCACACCGTCCGCAGCGACGAAGCGGATAACGTCCGCGCGGCGCCGTCGAGGATGTCAAGGATCGGCAGTGGCGTCGAGAGCCGCAGGTGGTTGGGCGGCGGCAACGCGCGGGATTCAACGATGGCATCGAGCCGCGTCGTGCGGGGCGCATCGCCGCCGTCTCCGCGTCCCAGCGCGAGCGGAACGGCAATGACCGACTGCTCGCAGGCGTTCAGCAGCACGTTGTCGCAGAGCGCCGCCTGCAGCCGGTGCCTGGGCTCGAACGCCACGACAACTGCGCCGCGTTGACGCGCGGCCACCAGCACGTACGGGCCGAAGGCGGCATTCACGTCGTAGACCACTTCGCCGGCGGACACGGAACGTTCGATCCATCTCACCGTCGCGCGATCCAGGCGAATCGTCCCGTCATCTGCCAGATCGCGCATCGCCTCGGGTGTCGCATGCACAAGCAGGCGCGCCGCGCGGTACGAGAGCGGGACGACGCCGTTGGTCCGTGCGTCTCGATATTCGGCCGTGGGCGCCGTCGTCGTTGCGCGACCGGCACTCCGAGATGCGGCGCGCGCCTCGAGGGCGTCGGCGAGCAGCGGATGAACCGGCCGATCAAGGCCGAGAGGCCGCAGGAAAGCCTCGATGAACGTCCGGGTCGGGCCGGGATCGACTTCGCCGGCCAGCGCCCCCGTGAGCTGCTGCAGGTGCTCCTCGAGAGTTGATGCGGCGGAGACGATGCCGCCGTGCTCGCGGGTGAGATAGTGAAAATGGAGTGTCGACTGATGCCATGCGCCTTCCGTCCCGTCGGGCTGAATCGTGAACACCGGACGGCCCACGATGGCGGCTTCGAGCTCGGCCGTCGTGTTCAGCGCCACCACCGCCGAGCTGTGCACCAGCGACTCATACAGCCCGCGTGGATCTTCGTGCGGCGTCTGCAGCACCACCGCCCGCCGATCCTCGAACGGGTGCGCGAGCTGCGCGACCAAGCGTGATCCGGCCGGCCACGTGTGCGACGTAAGCCGCGTATCCTCCGACAGGAGCGGCACGGCCGGGTGCGGTCGCACGATGACGTTCGCTCGGCGTGCATCGGCCCCTGACGATGCGCGAAGTGCCGCCAGCCAGCGCCGGACGAACGGCAGCTCATCGGGCGCGACGAGCGGCGATGAGCAGAGATACAGGACGGTTGGGGCGAGCGGATCGAGCCCGAGCGGCTCGAGAAACTGCCTGCGCGTCATGAGCGGCCGCAGCGCGAAGAACGTGTCGAAGCGCGGGGCCCCGACGACAACGACACGCGACGAGGGGAAGCCATGGAGGGCGGCTGCCTCGGCGCGCTGCTGTTCGTTCCAGACGAACATCAGGTCGGGCTCCACATGCATGCAGCCCTTGGTGCTCAGATTGTCCCAGCTGAAGAGCAGCATCCAGACCGGAAGGCCCAAACGCCGGGCGCTGGCGACCACGTCAGCCTGGCCCGGGCCGAAGTGGACCAGCGGGCACACGAGCACGACATCAGGGGACTCGGCTCGCAGGAGCTCATCGAACAGGCTGGATGGAGGGAGGCCGTCCTCGGCCAGTCGCAATATCTGCCCGAGGCGCGCCAGTGGCTCGGACGGCACAGTACGGAGGATGTCGACGAGGGCAGGCGTCTCGACATCAAGGTCGAGCTCCTCGCGAAGCTTTTGCACGAAACGCGTCTGGAGCGCCGGCGAACCAGCGAAGGCGGGCTGCAGATAATGAACGGCGTCACGAAGACGTCTCACAGTCAACGCCGTGCCGGCCCATTCGTCGATCCGCGCTGCAGGGCACGCGAGAACGCGAAAGTTCGCCGAGTCGATCCGGCCAGCCAGACGATGCTCCTCTCCTTCCCCGGTATCCTGGACGGCGATCGTCACGCGATGGCCACGATCGATCAGCAGCCGAATCGTCTCGATATACGCGACGGCATGCCGCTGCTGCTTCGCGACGAGCAGGAACCTCATCGATGCGTTCATCATACCTGCGAGCAGTCGACCTTCACGTAAGGCACGGCCAGTCGAGATCACGGAAACGACGGTTGCTCCGCGTGTTCGTGTGGAGGAGCAGCGTGATGCCGAACCGCCCGTCGAACAGATGCGTGCCGCGGATCTCGTAGTGCGCGTCGAGATACGCGGTAATCAACGGAAAGGAGTGCCGGAAGTTCTCGAGCGCATCGCCGGTCTCGAGCAGCACTATGGGCACGCGCTGCCGCCGAAGACGCGCCAGCACGAGCTGCTGGTCGCGCTCGGTCGTGAAGAATCCCGGCCGCAGATCCGCATGGCCGCCGGCAAACGGCCGCCGGGCCAGCGCCAGCACCTGCGGAATGTACGGCTGCACCAGGATGCGCGCGTCGGGCGGCGTGCAGACGTGCAGGTATCGCGCGAGCGTCATCAACTCGGAACGACCGCCGCCCGGCGTCCACGCCTCGACCTGCCACTCGGCTCGCAGCGTGCGCGCCACCGATGCCGCGCCCTGCCATGCGCGCCGCGGCCCCTCCGTGAGGCCCGCATTGTCGATCCGATCGAAGGTTCCGTGGGTCAGCGTCGCGCCCACGACGAACGCCATTGGCGTCACGGCAGCCGCAAGCGCCGGGACCAGCGCTCGCCGCCAGCGCACGACCGCAGGCGCCCACGATGCCGGCGCCCGAAACATGGCCCGAATCGCCACCGCGAGCCACGCCAGGAGCACAGCGTGTGGAACGGATGGATCGGCGAGGCGCCCTTCGAGCGGCGTACGCAGAAAGCCCAGATTCAGCACGATGGCCAGGAGGGCCACGACGACGATCTTCAGGCGCCCGTTCGGCCAGCCCGGCCTGAAGCCATCGCGCGACACCGCCGCCACCGCGAGGGCCACGAGCGGCAGGAGCAACTCCAGGTAGTACCACCACGCGACGGCGTTGTCGCGCACGACCCAGATCGGCCTCAACAGCTGTGGAACCCGCTCCGCCTCCTCGGAGACGCCGTTCGGGTAATCGAGCAGGCCGGGCCATTCCATAGGCGCGCGCTCGCGGTCGCGCGCCGCCCACGAGGCTACCTGCTCCATGTACACGCCGAGGCCGCCATTGACGTGGACGTAGAGGAGGTACGGCGCCAGCACGGCAATCGTGAGCACCACGTACAACACGCCGTGACGCAGCCGCGCCCTCCAAGGCATCCCGCCCCTCAGCGCCAGCAAGAGCATCACGGCCATCGCCACGTAAACGCCGTGGTCGTGCCGGAACAAGAAGGCAATTGCCGTAGCCGCAGCAAGCCAGAACCGCGGCCACGGACCGGGCTTGTCGGCAAATCCCCAGAGAAGCGGTATCACCGCCGCGTACACCACCACCTTCGGGTAGTTGTAGAAGCGCGGGAACAGCGAGACATGCACCGCAGCTCCGAACAGTCCCGCAGCGATCGAGCCTGACGCGCGGGACGCGGCCCAGAACGTCAACGCCGCTCCTGCCGCGAGCATCGTCGCCGTGAACGCCAGCTCGGAGAGCGTGCCGCGCCCGAAGAGCCACTGCACCGCGGCCGCGAGCCAGAAGTGGAGCGGCGCCCCGTGATCCACGAAATCGCGCACTGGAAGATCGCCGTAGAGAATCTGCCAGCCGCGCACGACGTAGAAAAAGTGATCGTCGGTGAGTCCGGCGAACGAGCCGTTCGGATCGTTGAAGCGCAGGAACCACGTAAAAAGACAGATGCACGCCGCCGCCACTCCGAGGCCGAGGCGACTACGTGAGGGGGGATGGCTCACTACGCGAGCGGGGCGCGAATCTCCACCACGTCGGCGCCCACGCGGTTGATGTTCTGGAACAGCGCGCAGCGGTGATCGAGGCGCATCGCCGGGAAGAAGTGCCGGTAGGCCAACTTGTACCGCGCCTGTTCCGATTTCTTGTGCTTCTGCACCGACAAGCCCGCACAGTACGCGGCCAACTCCCGGGCAAATGAGGTCTCCGCCATCCACACGCCCGAGTTGAGGCAGGGAAAGTACTCCCCTTGCGCCACCTGC
>Ga0209172_10000490_pt1 | contig 108421 bp, 91 predicted proteins | sample LarsenN4metaG_FD_184113 | JGI IMG/M metagenome (GOLD analysis project Ga0209172, IMG submission 184113) | Hot spring sediment bacterial and archeal communities from British Columbia, Canada, to study Microbial Dark Matter (Phase II) - Larsen... ... | reverse complement strand
GTACTCGAGCAGTGTCATAGTCGGATCGGCCATCGTGTCCTCCTTTTGTGGCTTCGCCGTCACTCAAGGAAGCACACGATGGCTTTTCTCGCAAGCCGCAATTTACACCACGCTATGAGACATTATCCCTGATCGCGAAGATTGTGAGGGGAACAGGGTTCTTTCCGCGCCGCGCGTCTTTGGTTTGCGGAGGGGTACGTGCCACACACGGTCCATTTCGCGGCACTGGCGTATCTTGTCCTGGGACTCGAGTAGCAGCCGATCTGCCGTGCAAGGTTGGTGGGGAGGCGTGTCAAAGAGCTTGCACTGACGGTGGAGCCGCAGCCCAGCGGTTTCGAGGTTCACGGCGATTCCGCCCGGAATGCTCTGATATTGACAACGACCGCGTGGTCCTCCCATAATAGCTCATGCCGCAGATGAGGGGGCGTCGGGCATGGGTTACACCCGTGTCGTTACCGTAGCCATCCTCTCAAACGACTCCAGGCGAAGAAGACAGCTCTCACGGGCTCTTCGGCGCGATCGCAGAATCTCTGTCGCAGCTACGTCTGGGGACCTGGTCTCTCTGTACCAAAAAGCGACATCTCGGGGCAAACCGCAACTGCTCCTAGTCGACTGCGAGAGCGAGGCTATGGAGTGTGGCGAATGGTGGGCGTTTCTTAGGGGTGTGATTGACCCTTACGTGCGAGTGGTTGCCCTAACTTCAGGCAACGACCTCTCACTTCTTCGAACGCTGATACTTGCTGGCGTGGCAGCTCTGCATCCACCGAACATCAAGGCAGGCATGCTCAGAGACGCCATACACAAAGCGGGCAATGGAATACCGGCGTCGGACCCAATCCTTCTTCAGAAAGCGTGGGCCCTTCTCTGTGGGGGGCAATCCCCTGAGACGACTGCCCACGACCTGTTTGTGGACGTCCTGCAGCCTTCATCTGATCAAGGCCGACGCGAGTTGGTCTTGACAGGACTCGAACTCGAGTTGCTCGCGCACCTCGCGAGGTGTCGCGGACGCCCAGTTCCGATGGATGATCTTATGACATCGGTCTGGGGCTCGTCAGTCGCACACGGTGGAACTCCGGATCAAGTCTATAGCTGCATCAAGCGCCTCCGACGAAAGATCGAGCCCGACCCTGCTAATCCACGATATGTCGTCTCGGTCTGGGGTGTAGGGTACATGATGGTCGCCTCGCCCCTCCTGTTTCCCGACTCGTCCTGCCTGCTCGGACGCAAATCCTAACTCCTGATGCTCTTGACAGAGACTGACAAAGATCGGTTCCCTCTGCCCGGCTACTATATTAGGCAAGGGAATCTGTCGGAGGATTCCTCCCCGGGTCCTTCCAACGAAGTATCGCCCTGAAGAATAGCCACAGGAGGGTATCCTATGATCTCGCGTAGGTCATTCATCAAGGGAGCTGCCACAATGGCAGCGGCAATCCTCACACCCGTCGATCGCGTATTCCGCCGACCTACTGGCGCTGCCAGTCGTCCCCTTGGGAACTTCGAGCTCTACCATGGGTTTGTCCTCCTCGACGAGGATGAACCCATCCCGGACTTTGTCGTCTTTCCCCACATTCCCGCCGAGGGTGATCCATTCCGCGGCAAGATGGTCTCCTCCGTTGATGCGGTTCCTGAGCCTTTCAAGAAGGATCTTCGCCTCAGGGACAAGCCCAAGAAGCACAAACTCCGGGACATCTACCTTGAGGAACATGTCTCCGGCACTCCCAACGAGGCGCTAGCCGCATACATACGGCTCTCCAAGCCGAACAGGGGCGATGGTCCTACGCTATCGGTGAGATACCTCTATCCCTCGCCATACCCTATGAGGTCATCGCCGCCCGTTGAACCTGGGGGCCCGGCCGTCGAAGTCATTAAGGTCGACTATCTCCCATCCTCAGGGCTGATGGTCCCTTCAGCGCGAGGCTACATCTACTTCTGGATCTCAGGGGGACTTCTCTACACGCTCTACGTCGAGGACGACCCAGGCCTGGACGAGGCAAAAGACACGGCGCTGGACCTCGCCACCGGCTAGGCATGGATGAGCTGTTAGGGATCGTACTTCACCTACGCTATCCTCATGGGAGGTCGAGATGGCTTACTGCTACATCTACGCTCCTTTCTCCGGCACAATCAAGGCCCTAAACACGTACTGCACGGGCGGTGGCACCCACCCTGATGTATGGCTCTGTTGTGATCCAACGGACATCGGCCGAACATCCGGGGCATCTATGTACTTCTACGGCAGTACAAACATAAGCAAGATCACGACAACGCGAAGGGACAATTCGGTCTGCGCGACCAGCAGCATCCCTGCGCCTTGGGACTATGGTGTTGAGGTAGGTTTCTACTCGAGTGACATTCTCGTCGCGAGGGTCTTCTACGGTCACATTGCCAACCCAGTCGCAAACGGCACTTACACCGTCCGCTCCAAGAAAGTCGGCGACATCGCAGCGCTTCCTGGCGACTGCCCATGCGGCCCATCCACCGATGCGTGTTGCTGCTATCCCCATCTTCATGTTCACTTCGAGCGCGATACGGGTGGCTCCCGAAACTCGGCGCTGGCGTGCGGGACTTCCGTGACCGCAGGGTCCACCTGGATATTCAGATGGACAGCACCTGTATAGCGGGGACAAGCTTCTCCGATTCTAAACGCTACTAGTGTGCTAGACTGACGGCGGGAACATCAAGCCTGTAATGGCCACTAGGTTGTTGATTCCGGCGCTGTTGGCACTGCTCGGTACCGGAGCCTGCACATACGCATGGCCTGAAGACACTACGGCGCGCAGGACGGCTGTCGCTATTGGGACTGATCAGGAATCGATAGCCACTTCACAGCCGAGACCCTCCGTCCAGCCAACTCGGTCCGGCCATGCGGCGCCTCTTGAAGACTTCTCGGTTTCCACAACAGAGTTACCCTCGCCTGGGAACGAATACACGGCAAGGGTGACCATCGGGTTTCCTTTGCAGTCAGCCCACGAGTTAGATGACTACTTTTCTCAACTAGCCATATTCGGCCAAGGCGGGGAACATGTCGTCCTCGAGGAATGGAGGCCGTGGCGGTTGGGCTATTCGATTCCCGAACTGATCGGATGGTCCAAGGATGGAGAGTGGCTCTACTTCGCAAACCGCGTAATCTCCGAGGGATGTCAGCCCTATCCCTTCTATACTTCGGTGTCGCGGGTCGGCGTCCCAGCCGGAGACCCCCAGCTGATCCTTCCTGATGTTTCAGGATCGGCAGCGCTCTCCCCAGGATCGACATCAATGGCGCTCACCTCCGCGAGCACTATCCTCGTCCTTGGTATTGATGGCGTCCAAACCTCGGAAATTGACCTAGGATACGGAGATTCCGCGCGGGTCGGAGCACTTGTCTGGTCCCCAACCGCGGACAAGCTTGCCGCCTCTGTTGCTCCTGGTCCATGCGCCGGGTCAGATGACCCTAAGGGGTCACTCATCATCGTGACCTCCATTTCCTCCCCAGCCCCGAAAATAGCGGCGACCTTTCCAGACGGTATTTGGTCCCCAGTGGCATGGCCACTGGAGCAATACCTGATCGTACGCGATCCTGCGAGTGCCCTCCACGCTCTCGACCTCACGTCTGGCTCGGTCTCTTCGCCGTTTTGGCTGCCCTAAGCCCCTCCCGGCTCAGGATGGATGCCTACTCACTCTCCGCGTTCGTTCTAGGTATCACCTTCACGGTTGCCGCCGTTGCCAAGGCGCTGTCGCCCAATGATCTCACCAAAGAACTAAGACACACGATTAGTCTCTCGCGGATCGCGTCACGCAGAGGCGCCTATGCTTTGATCGGAACGGAATTGGTCATAGGCGCCCTCGTGATGTTGGGAATCGGGGACGGCGCCCCCGCTTCGGCTGCTTTCGTACTCCTTTCGGTGTTCTCCTATCACTTACTTCACTCACTCGTCGTCATCCAGTCAAGGGCCGGATGTTCCTGTTTCGGTCCCGCACTGAAGGGCACAAGCGCAATCCTCGCAATTGCACGCAATGTCCTTCTCGGCGTTCTTGCCTTCATTGTGGCTACGAGGCCAATTGGTGTTCTCTCAGCGGGGGCTGCTGCCACTCAAGCATCTGAGGACGTTCACGTGGCAACAAGCATGCCCTGGCTCTTGATGGCATCGTCGGTGGCCTGCGGGATCGTCCTCATCAGATGGATCATTCTCGAGACTCGGTTCCACGTGGGCGATGTTGCATGAGTGACATCTTTCTGGTGAGCTATGCAGTTCTTTGGGTCATAGTCCTTCTGGAGGGGATCCTCCTTCTTGCTCTGTCCAGAGAGATCAGGGGCTTGGAAAGCAATACCCAGCCTAGGGATCGCCGCGTCGAAGAGGGCAAGACAACGTCTGAAGATGACTGAGCCCCGAGGCGCTGCTGAGGTTGCGTCGGGAGGCAGCTGTTTTCGGGTCGCTTGACTGGGCCATGTCTTTGTAGGCCCCGGTAGCTCAGGTAGCTTCTGAGACCCTGTTCCCCGTCCTTCGCGAGTCGCCTCGGGTGATCCTGGGGTGTTAACGGCACCGGGCCGACTTCCCTAGCGGGCTGCTGAAGAACGCCGCGTCTTCCCCGAACCCCCTCCCCTTGCCCCTCCCGCGTCCGGACCGACTCCCTGCGGACGTCAGCCCGCGGGGCAAACGGCCTGCGTGCGCCGACACCGTGGCCGCAAGAGACCCGCAGGGGGAGGGGCGGTAGTTCTGTGGTGTGTGGGGGAGTTCCGCTCCCGCCACCCCGATGTCCTTGGAGACGCCCTGAGCCCAGACGAAGGGTCGGGGGCCGTTCGCCCTGGTGAGCATCCCGGAAGGGCGGGCGGCGGCGCCGGGGCGAGCGGCACCATCGACCACACGCGGACCTCCGAACGGCGCCGCGTGCAGAAAGGGCGCGCGGGAAAGGCGAGTCCGAGCGCCTTCCTAGGGTGTGGGGGTGCAGTAGTTGGGGTGACTCGGCGTCGACTTGCAGGCGTTTGGATTGATGGTGGGCTCGCGAGTGTCCGTCGGCTGCGGTGTCGCCGTCGGCACGTCGGTGTTCGTCGGGGTCACGGCACCGGTGTCCGTCGGGGTCGGCGTGCGAGAGGGGCTGGGTGTCGGCGTCGACGTCGGCGGCGTTTCGCCCGGCTTGAGTGTGCCGGTGGGCGTCGGTGTCAGCGTCGGGAAGATGATCCCCCCGGGAATGGTCGGCGTCGGGCTGCCGGCCAGAGTCGAGGTCGGCTCGCCCGGTGCGGCGGTTGACTGCCCGGCGGCCACGGTCTGCATCACCGCCGCCATGATCGCGGTGGCGAGTTCATCCTCGGAGACGCCGCTCCCGGCTTGCGGGGCGTTCAACGCCAGGAGGAATTCGACCGTCGCCTGAATCTCAGCCTCGCTGAGCGACGACGCCGCGGCGGCCGGCGAGAAGATCTCCGGCCGGATAACAGCGATGGCGCCGGCGGAGACGGCGCACGCCGTCAGCAGCAGCAGCGCCGCCACCAGCGCCGACCGCTCGTACCAGCGACGCCGCGTCGGCGGGCGCACGTTCTGGTACTTGCGGTACATCGCCAACGTCCGGTCGAGTAGCTGGGTGCTGGCCTCGGCCGCGCGCCGCGCCGGGTCGACCGCTACCCGGAGCGCGTGCTGGAAGGCGTCGTTCAAGTGCCGAATCGACTCGTAGCGATTGGCGGGGTCCTTGGCCAGCGCCTTGATCAACACCTGCTCGATTCCGACCGGCAGATTCGGGTTGACCTCGCGTGGCCTGGGAAGGGGCACGTTGACGTGCATCAACGCCACGGCCATCGGCGTGTCGCCTTCGAACGGCAGGCGCCCCGTGGCGATCTGATACAGCATCACTCCGAACGAGTACTGGTCGGAGCGGGCGTCGACGGCGTCGCCCCGGCACTGCTCCGGCGACATGTAGGCCGGCGTGCCGATGAGCGCCGAACCGGTCAGGTTCTGCGACGCCTCCTGGGGCCGGGCGAAGGAGAAGTCCGACAGCAGGGCGTTGCCCTGGGGGTCGAGCAAGACGTTGGACGGCTTGACGTCTCGGTGGATGACCCCGTTCTCGTGGGCCAGCGTCAGCGCCGACGCCAGCTGGTCGACGATGCGGCCGCCCTCCGCCGGGTCGAGCGGACCCTGCCGCAGGCGGTCGAGCAACGTCCCGCTGGAGATGAACGGCATGACGATGAATGCCAGGCCGTCGGCCTCGCCGAAATCGAGGATGGGGATGATGTGGGGGTGCTGCAGGCGGCGCAAAAGTTTGATCTCGCGTTCGAAGCGGGCCTGGAAGCGCGCCTCGTGAGCGATGTAGGGCGAGAGGATCTTGATCGCGACCGCCCGGTCCCCGTCCAGATCGACGGCGCGGAAGACGCTCGACATCCCGCCCTGGCCAATCTGCTCCAGGATGTGGTAATGGCTGATCGTCCGGCCGACCAGACCGTTCAACCGCCGCCTCCGGGCCGGTGAAACGCTCCCCAGCGCGCCCGACCGACACGCCAGGGGCCCCAACTCTTTGCGACAACTACATCATAGAACGGAAATGGCCCCCGAGAACCCGACAGGGGCCTTGCGCCGGCCTCACAGCGGCTTTACGGAACCAGCCTGGACCGTGCCGGCCTGCTGCGGATCCGGCTCGAGTGCAACTCAGCCGCCCCCGGCGGCTGCCGTCTGCGTCTTCTTGCACTGGCCCGGCGGAATGTCCGGGCCGCACTCCGACGACGGCCCGGGACCGCTGGTCGCCGTCGGAGCAGGCGGGCTGGTAGCCGTCGGAGGCACGAGGGTCGGGCTCGGGGCCTGCGTCGCCGTCGGTTGCGGCGAGGGTGTCGTCGTCGGAGCGCCCGGTGTGTCGGACATCGGAAAGCCGGACGTCGTCGCGGTAGGAGCAGCGGATGTCACCGAAGGCGCGGCCGAGGCTCCCGGCGTCGGAGTGGTAGTGGCTGTCGGTGTCGCGGAGGCCGACCCCTGGCCCCCTCCGGCCCCCCGGCCGGCGCCATGGGTCGCGGTCGGCGCCGATGTGGGGAAGACCAGGTCGAGGCCCGCAGGCGTCGGAGTCCCTTCCCCGGGGACGCCGAACACGATCTCCTCGACCCCCGGCTCATCGATCGGCGCGCCGGTCGCCACCAGAGTCTGGATCACCGCCACGTAGACCGCCGTTTGAAGTGCATCCGGCGACATGTCCGACCGCGACAGGTTGGCGGCGACGATGGCATCCACCGTCCCCTGCACGTCGGGCGCGGCCGCCGAAGCGTTGCCGCTGAGCATGCCCGGGAACAGAATCGCCGCCGCGGCGGCCGACACCGGACAGGCGACGCCGATGATCAGCGCCGCCATCAGGGCCGTCCGTTCGTACCAGCGCCGCTGCGGCGCGGGTCGGACGTTCTGGTACTTGTTGTAGGTGGCCGTGGTACGGGCGGAGTCGCGGGTGCGGGCGCGCCGCGCCGGATCGAGCGCGACGGCCAGCGCCGACTGGAACGCCCGGTTGAGTTCTCCGACCGACTCGTAGCGCAGCGCCGGTTCCTTGGCCAGGGCGCGCACCAGCACCAGTTCGATCTCCTCGGGCAGATTCGGATTGACCAGGCGCGGCCGCGGCAGAGGCTCGTTGACATGCTTGAGGGCCGTCGCCATCGGCGTGTCGGCCTCGAACGGCAACCGCCCGGTCGCCATCTGATACAACACGACGGCCAGCGCGTACTGGTCGGAGCGGGCATCGATCGGCTCTCCGCGGCACTGTTCCGGCGACATGTAGGCCGGCGTGCCGATCAGCGCCGATCCTGTCAGATTCTGCGAGGCGTCGACCTGGTGGGCGAAGGAGAAGTCGGAGAGCAGGACGTTGCCCAGCGGGTCGAGCAGGATGTTCGACGGTTTCACGTCGCGGTGGATGACGCCGGCGGCGTGGGCGGCGGTCAGCGCCGACGCCAGCTGTTCGACGATGCGCGCTCCGTGGGCCGGGTCGACCGGGCCCTTCATCAGCCGGTCGGCCAGCGTCCCGGTTCCCACGTACGGCATGACGATGAACGCCAGGCCATCGGCCTCGCCGAAATCGAGGATCGGCATGATGTGGGGATGCTGGAGCCGCCCGAGAAGCTTGATCTCGCGTTCGAAGCGCGCCCGGAAACGAGGTTCGTTGGCGATGTACGGGGAGAGTACCTTGACGGCGACGACGCGCTCGTCCCGAAGGTCGACGGCGCGAAAGACGCTCGACATCCCGCCCTGACCGATCTGGTCCAGGACGTGGTAGTGGGAGATCGTCTTGCCGATCAGTCCCAGCACGCGTCCCGCCTGTCCATGGGCTCAAAAATCCCGGGGCTTTCGCCTGGCGCGCGGCCCCACAAGGACCCCGCCAAGCTCCCCGGGAAAGTACGAACCGTCGTTGTTTTCATCATACACCGGGAACCTGACCGATGTACCTCCGAGTTGCCAGGCGGTAAGAACCCAACTTCCTCAGGATTGTTCCACGGCGTACATAAGCGTCACCAGGCCCTCGGCAAATGTGGCGAGGTTCGCGCCCGCCTCCGCCATCTCTGGGCTACGCATGGCCTGCTTCAATGTCGCTTCGTCCGGGAACTCCATCTCGGCCATAAGGTAGAACCCCGGATCTCCCATGACTGTGCGGGTGAACCGGCGCACAACCGTGCGCTTCAACCCGGGGACCTTCCCGAGGAGGGGCAGGTGCGACCCGAAGTAGGCTCGGTCGAAAGCCTCCGGGTCTGCCGGTTGCCGGTAGAGTGCGACCAAATGCATGGGTTCCTCCTCTGGCAGCCGGGTGATCGGCTGGATCGGCTGATCCAGGGTGCCGGCGCTGGCGCCGCCCCGACTAGATCGGCTTCATCCCTTCGAACGGCTGCCGACAGGTGCGACAGAAGTGAATCGTCCGGCACGGGGTCGGGCCGAACTCGTTGCGCACCTCGGTGTCTTGTGAGCCGCAGCGCGGACACGTTCTGGGCGTGACGAGGATCTCCTCGAGGCGAACGACCGGGCCGGGCGGCGGCGCGAGGCCAAAGGCTTCGAGCTTCGTGCGCGCCTCGGGGCGAATGTCGTCGCTCGTCCACGGCGGGTGGAGGACGAGATCGACGGCGACGTTCGTTGCGCCGATGGCCTCCAGCCGCTCGCGGATCTCCCGACGCATCACCTCGAGCGCCGGGCATCCGGCGAAGGTCGGCCGCAGCCCGACGCGCACGCCGCCATCGCGTACCTCGACCCCGGTGATCACTCCCAGTTCGACGAGCGTGACGACCGGGATCTCCGGGTCGACGATTTCGCCGAGGATCGACCAGACCTGCGCCTCGGTGAGGGGGATGGCGTGCACTGTCATCTACCAGGCCGCTTCCGGCTCGAGGCGCGCCACGGATTGCATCTCGGTCAGGAGCGCCTCCAGATGCTCGGTGTGGACGTCGCGTCCCTCTGACTCCGCCGGGAGCGGCTCGATGTCCAGCCCGAGCTCACCCAGGAAGCCGGACTCCGCCGCGTACCATGCGCCGGCGAGCGTCGCCCCGCCCACCCACACACCCGCCTCGAGGAGCCGCTCCTCACCGGGGATCGGTAGGAACAGCTGCGCCGTCTTGGGCCACGCGAGATCCAGCGCCGATCGGATGCGGGCGCGGCTCTCGTCGGTGCCCTGCGCCAGGCGCCGCATCCAGGCGCGGGTATGTCGGTCGTGGTAGCGTTCCTCGTTCAGGATCTTGGCCGCCGTCTGCGCCAGCGGCGCGTGGCCGACCTGGGCCAGTCGCGCCAGCCGAGCCAGCTCGATCGAGTCGAACAGGTGCTGGCGCACAATGGTGAACGCCCAGTCTCCCTTCGGGAGCTCGACGAGCCGCACGTTGCGGAAGGCCGAGGCCGGGCGCCGGAAGACGAGACGATCGGGCAGCCTCTCCGGATCTTTGTCGCGCAGCTCGGCCACCAGGCGGTACCACAGCTGCGCGTGGCCCATTTCGTCGAGGGCGATATTGGCGAAGGCGATGTCCTCCTCCAGAATCGGCGCGTGCCCGCTCCATTCGGAGTCGCGATGGGCAAGGATCATTTCGTCGTCGGCCAGCGCCAGCAGAGCCTCGGCCAGGGCGCGGCGCAGCTCGGGATTCACGGCTGCCGGCTCCGCCGCATCCGTTGCAGCGCGGTCTGGACGTGGTAGAAGGCCTGATCCCGGTAGGCCTTGGTCGAGGCCGGTGCGAACATCGGCGCGACGTCGGCCTCGTCGCTGCGCGTCACGCGGCCCGACGGCACGACCCACAGCACGAGCGCGCCGTTGGCGTCCGCCAAGCGGCGAGACGCGGCCAGCGCGACCGCCGCCGACGACGCCGCGACCTGCCCGATGTGAATCAGCGTCCCGCGCTGCTCGACCTTGGCGAAGACTTCGAAGGCGTGATCGTCGCCATCGGCTTGCGCCTCGGGCGCCGCACCTCGTTCGGCGAGCTCCTGCGCCGTGACGCCGGTGATCGCCGCCGCCGGCGCCACCCACAGGCTGATGCATTCCGGCCGGCGAACGAAAACGTCGCGGGCGTTCTGCAGGGCGATCTCGTCATCCGGCGCGTGGACCGAGCCGGCATGCTGGTGCGGGCGCCCGGGGCGTTCCTGGACGAAGACCTCGTAGCGGGGCCATTGGGTATCGGTCATGGCCTTGCGGCGTACGCCGCCAGCGCCTCCCGCACCCAGCGACCGTCGTCGTGCGCCTGCCGACGGGCCTCCAGGCGCTCCCGATTGCACGGCCCGTCGCCGCCGACGACGCGCCAGAATTCGTCCCAGTCGATTTCGCCGAAACGCCAGTGGCCGGTCGCCGCATCGAAGCGCAGCTCCGGATCGGGCAGCCTCACGCCCATCGCCTGGGCCTGGGGGACCGTCTGGTCGACGAACTCCTGGCGCAGCTCGTCGTTGCTGCGCGTCTTGATGCCCCAGCGCATCAGGGCCGGCGAATTGGGCGAGTCGCTGTCGTGCGGGCCGAACATCATCAACGTCGGCCACCACCAGCGGTCGACGGCGTCCTGGAGCATGGCACGCTGCGCCGGCGTGCCCTGCGCCAGGGTCAGGCAGATCTCGATCCCCTGCTTGTGATGGAAGCTCTCCTCGGCGCAGATGCGCAGCATCGCCCGGGCGTACGGCCCGTAGGAACAGCGGGCGAGCATCGTCTGGTTCAGAATGGCGGCGCCGTCGACGAACCAACCGATCACGCCGATGTCGGCCCACGACTGCGCCGGATAGTTGAAGATGCTCGAATACTTGGCCTTGCCGGCGAGCAGCGCCTCGAGCATCTCCTCGCGAGTGACGCCCAGCGTTTCGGCGGCATGGTACAGGTACTGGCCGTGCCCGCCCTCGTCCTGGACCTTGGCCAGCAGGACGAGTTTGCGCCGCAGGTTGGGGGCGCGCGTGATCCAGCCGCCTTCGGGCAGCATGCCGACGACCTCGCTGTGGGCGTGCTGCGAGATCATCCGGATCAGCTGCCGGCGATACTCGTCGGGCATCCAGTCGCCGGGCTCGATCTTCTCGCCGCGCGCCAGGCGCGCTTCGAACTCGGCCAGGCGCCCGTCATCCGTCATCGCGGTCCTCCCGCGGCGGCCGGCCGTCGGGCCATTCGGGCGCGTCGTCCTTCGCCCAGCGCCGGCGAATCTCGGCGTAGTCCGGCAGGCGTTTCTCGCGGAAGGCGCGCACGCCCTCGCGCGTTTCGGGGCTGGTGTTGTGGATGGCGAGCCAGTCGCGGCCGTGCCCGATCGTCAGGTGCCAAGACAGGTCGCGCCAGAAGTTCATCTGCTGACGCGTGTAACGCGTCTTCTCCGGGAACTTCGCCAGCAGCTTGCCGACCAGCTCGTCGACTTTGGCGTCGAGCTCGGCGCGCGGCACGACGTAGTTGACCAGCCCCCAGGCGAGCGCCCGGGCCGCCGGGATCTCCTCGTTGAGCAGCAGGATCTCGCGCGCCCGCCGCTCGCCGACGACCAGCGGCAGGAACTGCGTCGCCCCGGCCAGCGCCACGCTGCCGCGGCTCGTCCCGACGTGACGGATGTAGATGTCGTCGGCCGCCACCGCCAGGTCGCACGACAGGTTGAACTCGTTGCCGCCGCCGACGACAATGCCGTTCAAGCGGGCGATCGTCGGCTTGCCCAGGTTGCGCAGGCGCTCGTGGGCCTCGATGAACTCGCCCATCCACTTCCAGTAGTCGCGCGGCCGTTCGAGGAACTGCTCCTGCTCGTCGAGGTCGGCGCCGGTGCAGAAGGCGCGGTCGCCGGAACCCGTCAGCACCAACACGCCGACGGCGTCGTCCCAGCTGGCGTCCTTCAGCGCCCGGTGGATCTCCGAGAGCATCTGGCCATTGACGGCGTTGAGGACCTGCGGGCGATCGAGCACGATCGTCGCCCGACCGCCCGTCTTCTCGTAGCGGATGGTCTCGAAACCGAAGCTGGCTGGATCTTTGCCGACGTAGGTGCGCATGCCGGTCCTTTGGCGAGGCCGAGGTGGAGCGATCCGATTCTACCCCGAGGCGGAGGGCGGCGGCATCCTTCGAACCTTCGCCACGCTCCGGGCAGGCACGCGCCGGAGGCCACGGACGCCCGTCCGCACTGCGCCGCCGACGGCGACCATCCTGCGACGCGTTTGTTTCATCCGTTCCCCCGGTCGACCTCGTGGACCCAGGCGCGCAGCAGCGGCGCCGGCCGGTAGCGTTCCTCGCCGAACGTCGTGCGCAGGTGTTCGAGCACCCGCAGCACCTTCGCCGGCCCGATCTGCCGCAGCCAGGCCAGCGGGCCGACGGGATAGTTGGCCCCGAGTTGCATCGCCTGGTCGATCGTCGCCTCGTCGGCCGTGCGCTCTCCGAGGGCGAACGCCGCTTCGTTGGCCAGCATCGAGAGGATGCGCGGAAGCACCAGCCCGGCGCCGTCGCCGACCCACTCTGCCCGGATGCCCATACTCGCCAGAAGGTCGTCGAGCCGCTCCCGCGGACCGGCGGCGGCTTCCGGCGGCGCGACCATGGTCAGCGTCCGCCCGGACGCGCCGAACAGCCCGTCGAACCCGAAGATGCGCCCGCGTCCCGCCAGACGCCCGGCGGCCTCGGCCAGCGTCTGGTCGCAGGTCTGGACGACGATCGGGACCTCCGGCGCCATCGCCCGATCCAGTCGTGCGAGGCTGGCCGCGCTTCCCTCATCTCGCCCGGCGACGACGAACGCCGCCAGTGGGACCTCGCCGTGCGTCTCCCGCAGCGCGTAGCCGGCTTCGGCAAGCCGCTCGCCCCATCCGGGGGCCCCCGTCCCTTCGCCCACCACAACGAGCCCGACGTTGTCGCGTCGCGCCTCGGGGAGATCGATCGGAGGGCGTTCGGCGCCTTCGCCGTAGTCGTAGAACCCCCGCCCGGCCTTTCGCCCGAGCGCGCCCTGCTCCACCAGGCGCGCCTGGATCGGATGGGGCCGGTAGCGCGGCTCGCCGAAGGACTGCTCCCACATCGAGCGCGTGGCGGCGAAGTTGACGTCGATCCCGATCAGGTCCATCAGGCGGAACGGCCCCATGCGAAAGCCGGCGCCGAGCTCGACGATCCGGTCGATCTGGTCGTGCGTCGCCGTGCCCTCGCCGAGGATGCGAAGCGCCTCGCCGTAGAACGGCCGCGCCACGCGGTTGACGATGAACCCCGGTGTGTCGGCGGTGATCACGGGCGTCTTGCCAAGATCCCGAACCAGCCGTGTGAGCGATTCGATGGTGGCGTCGGCGGTGCGCGCCCCGCGGGCGACCTCCACCAGCGGCATGAGCGGCGCCGGGTTGAAGAAGTGCAGCCCGCCGACCCGGCCCGGCTCCGTCACGGCCGAAGCGATGCCGGTCACCGAGAGGGTGCTGGTGTTGGTGGCCAGCAGCGCCGGCGGGGGGCAGAGCCGGTCGAGCTCGGCGAAGATCGCGCGCTTGACAGCCAGGTCCTCCGGTGCGGCCTCGATGACGACGTCGCAACCGGCCAGGTCGTCGAGGCTGACGGTCAGCCGCAGGCGTTGCATCGCCGTGGATGCGCCCGCCTTCTCCAGGCGCTTGCCCAGGTAGGCCTTGGCGCGAGCCAGGGCCTCGGGCGAGGCGTCCTGGAGCACGACGGGCATGCCCGCCGACAGGCCGACCAGAGCGATGCCCGACCCCATCGTCCCCGCTCCGACGATGCCGAGGCGAGTCACGTCGTTCCTGGGCACAGAAGGTCTCCGAAGGGCATGCGGCGCCGTTCGACTTCAGCGGCAGGGCTCGCCCTGAGCCTGTCGAAGGCCCTGCCCTGAGCCTGTCGAAGGGCCGCAGTGCGCCGGTTCACGAACCCGCCGCGGTCACCGCGACCGCGGCCTCGATGTCAGACGGTCGCCGCCCGGTCCGCCGGGGCAGACGGCGAGGCCCACGGCCTGAAGCCTTCGAAGATCGATCGACCGATGAATTCGCGCAGGAGCGAGTTGTCGGGCACCAGGTCGGGCGGCAACGGCAAGAACCATTCCAGGAAGGCGAGCAGGCGCTTGGCCTCGACGTGCTCCGGCGTCCCGAACGGGACCTGGCGCAGCAGCGGCTCGGCCAGCGGCGCCAGGGCCGACGCTTCGTAGACCAGCGCCGAGTTGAACATGACGTCGGCGTTCTCCTGAAACGGGAAGATGTAGCGCTTCTCGCCTCGGCGCACCGACTCCCAGCGCTGGATCGTCTCGCTGGCGCTGTAGCCGCGCTGGGCGGCATCGCGCACGATGCGCCGGATCAGGCGGGTGTCGGTCGTCGAGACCCGGTTGTAGCGGTCGAGATTGAGCTGGGTCAGCGCCGAGACGTACACCCGGAAGGTCTGGGCGCGCGGCAGGTTGGGCGTGAGGTCCGGGTTGAGGCCGTGGATGCCTTCCAGGAGCAGCACCTGCCCCGGCTCGAGGCGCGCCAGGGGGCCTTCCTCCTGCACGCCGCGCACGAAGTCGTAGCGCGGCAGCCGGACCTGGCGCCCGGCAATGAGCGCCTGGAGATCGTGGTTGAGCCGGGCGCGATCGAGCGCCTCGAGCGATTCGAAATCGTAGGCGCCGTTCTCATCGCGCGGCGTCGCCGGCCGATCGACGAAGAAGCTGTCGAGCTCGAGGGCGAACGGCCGGACGCCGCGCGCCAGCAGCTGGACGGACAGGCGCTTGGCGAACGTCGTCTTGCCGGAGGCCGAGGGTCCGGCGATCAGGACGACGCGCACTTCGTCCTGGCGTCGGGCGATCTCGCCGGCGATCTGAGAGATGTGCAGTTCGTGCAGCGCTTCCGACACCAGGACGACCTGCGCCCCTCGCCCGTCCTGGATCGCGTCGTTCAGCGCGCCGGCGAACGAGATGTCGAGGCGCTCCAACCAGTCGCCGTACTGACGGAACGTCGCCAGCAGCTTGGGGTAGTCGGGCAGCGGGAGGAGCCGCGTCGGCGCGTGCCGTCGCGGGAAGCGCAGGGTGAACCCGCCCTCGGTCGGGGTCAGGCCGAAGATCTTCAGGTACCCCGTGCGCGGCAGCATGTAGCCGTGGTGGTAGTCGCGGTGCTCCCCCAGGGTGTACAGCACGAGCCACGGCTTGCGGCGGTGGCGCAGCAAGCGGACCTTGTCGACGAAGCCCCGCCGGCGGAAATCCTCGATCGCCTCCTCCAGGGGGACTTGGATCTTGCCGAACGGCAGGTTCTGCTCGACGAGCTCGCGCATGCGCGCCTCGAGCCGGTCGAGGTCGGCAGGCGTGAGTTGTGGTCGACCTTTGACCTGGCAGAAGTACCCGCCGGACGAAACCGAATGATCGACGGTCAGCCAAGCGCCGGGAAAGAGCTCCTCGAACGCCGCTGCCAGCAGGAAGGTCAGGGAGCGGCGGTAGATGCGCATCCCGTCCGGTTCGCCAAGCGTGACGGGGCGGAGACGCGCCTCCATCTCGATCGGGTAGGTCAGTTCGCGCAGCTCGCCGTTGACGATCCCGCCGACGATCGTTTCCGGGAAGCCGGGGAGGTCGTGGACGAAGTCCTCGAGTGGAGCGCCGCGCGGCCCTTCGAGGACCCGGCCGTCCGGGAGGTGGAGTTCGACGGTCGGCCTTCCCTGGGAGGCCTGGACGGGGCTCACGGGCTGGCGCGGCGAAGCGGAGGTCATGGGGGGTGGCGATTCTACTCCAGCCTTCTCCCGTAGTCCTCCCGGCCCGCCCGTCTTGTTGAGACCCCGTTGAGCGGCTCCTGCTAGTGTCGTATCAGGAAAACTAGGCTCCGGTGGGCGCAGGGGAACCGGGGCGTGCCATCATGGCACACACGCCCGGCTTCGTAGCCGGGCGTGTGTTTGTCCGGGGCGATGAGATCGGAGAGCCTGCGGAAGGAGCCACGTATCACGCCTGCCCGCCTCGCCCCTGCCCTAAGCGGTGCTCTTCTCCTCCAGCCACGCCGGGCGGCAGCACAGCACGAGGTCCTTCGCCGCCTTGACCTCGTCGAGACGGCCGAACGGCGTCTTGTGCGGGGCAGTATGGAGCACTTCCGGGTCGCGGCGCGCCTCGGCGGCGATCGCCTCCATCGCCTCGACGAAGCGATCGAGCGTCTCCCGGCTCTCGGTCTCCGTCGGCTCGATCATCAGCGCCTCGTGAACGATGAGCGGGAAGTAGTTGGTCGGCGGGTGGAAACCGAAGTCCATGAGGCGCTTCGAGACGTCCAGGGCGCGGACGCCGGGTGCGTCCTCCCAGCGTCCTTCGGCGACGAACTCGTGCATGCAAATCCGGTCGAAAGGCACGTGGTAGGTGCCGCGCAGCCGCGCCCGCAGGTAGTTGGCGTTGAGCACGGCGTGGTCGGCCACGGCGCGCAGCCCGCGCTTCCCGTGCATCCGCATGTAGGTGAAGGCGCGCACGTGCATGCCGAAGTGCCCGTGGAACGCCTTGACCCGGCCGATCGACCGTTTCGGCATGACGAGCCCGTACAGCGGGGCCTGATCGTCGTCGCCGGGATCGACGATCTCGACCACCGGTCCCGGCAGGAAGTCGACCAGCGCCGGCGCCACCCCCACCGGGCCGGAGCCGGGGCCGCCGCCGCCGTGTGGCGTGGAGAACGTCTTGTGCAGATTGAAGTGCAGGACGTCGAAGCCGAGGTCGCCCGGCCGCACGACGCCCAGCAGCGCGTTCATGTTGGCGCCGTCGCCGTACAGCAGGCCGCCGCACTCGTGTACCTGGGCGGCCACCTCGAGCACGTGCTCCTCGAACAGGCCGAGGGTGTTGGGATTGGTCAGCATCAGCCCGGCGACGGTATCGTCGCAGGCGGCCTTCAGCGCCGCCAGATCGACGTTGCCGCGCGCGTCCGACGGCAGCTCGACGACCTGCATCCCGGCCATGGCGGTGCTGGCCGGGTTCGTGCCGTGCGCCGAGTCGGGGATCAGGATCTTCGTGCGGCGCGCCTCGCCGCGCCATCGATGGTAGGCGCGTAAGATCAGGATCCCGGTCAACTCGCCGTGCGCCCCGGCCGCCGGCTGAAGCGAGACGGCGGCGAAGCCGCCGATCTCCTTCAACCACTCCTGCAGGCTGTACATCAGCGCCAGATTGCCCTGCACGGTCGCCGGGTCCTGGAGCGGATGGGTGTAGGCGAAGCCCCCGAGCCGCGCCATGTCCTCGTTGATCTTGGGGTTGTACTTCATCGTGCACGAGCCGAGCGGATAGAACCCGGTGTCGATGGCGTGATTGAGTTGCGACAGACGCACGAAGTGCCGAACGACGTCGATCTCGGAGACCTCGGGGAGAGGCAGGTCGTCGCGCGTCAGCCCGCCCGGCAGGTCGGCCAGCGGCACATCGACCTCCGGCAAGGTCACGCCGCGGCGCCCGGGGGACGACAGGTCGTAGATCAGCGGCTCAGGCATGGGTCGCCTCCTCGAGGCCGGCGACCAGGTCGTCGATCTCGTCCTTGGTGTTCATCTCGGTCACCGCCAGCAACATGTGGCCGGCCAGCGACGGATGGACCTGCCCCAGGTCGTAGCCGCCGAGAATCTCGTGCTCGAGCAGGTGTTCGTTGATCTCGGGCACCGGCCGCGGGCAGGCGACGACGAACTCGTGGAAGAAGGCGCCCTGGTTCCACAGCCTGAAGCCCGGCAGCCGGGCGATCTCGGCCGCGGCATAGTGCGCCTTGTGGTAGCACAGCTCGGCGACGCGTCGCAGCCCCTGCCGACCCGTCACGCTCAGGTAGACGGCCGAGGCCAGCGCCATCAGCGCCACGTTGGTGCAGATGTTGGAGGTCGCCTTCTCGCGGCGGATGTGCTGTTCGCGCGGGGTCAGCGTCAGCACATAGCCGCGCTGGCCGCGGCTGTCGACCGTCTCGCCGACCAGCCGGCCGGCCATCTTGCGAACGTACTCCTGTTTCGTCGTGAACAACCCGAGGTGCGGGCCGCCGTACGAGAGCGGGATGCCGAGCGGCTGCCCGTCGCCGACGACGACATCGGCGTCGAAAGCCGACGGCGGCTTGAGCAGCCCGAGCGCCAGCGGGTTGACCACGACGCACAGCAGCGCCCCGGCGGTGTGCGCCGCCTGCCCGAGCGCGGTGAAGTCGACGATGGTGCCGAAGAAGTCGGGATACTGCACCGCGACCATCGCCGTGTCGCCGTCGATCCGTCGCGCCAATTCGGCGGCGTCGCGGCGCGGGTCCTCGTCGCCGACGATCTGAAGGTCGAGCCCCTGCATGTAGGTCCGCACCGTCTCGCGGTAGTGCGGGTGGACCGCCGGCGAGAGGATCACCTTGTGGCGCTTGCCGCGGTGATGGTTGAGCGCCAGGATGACGGCTTCGGCCAGCGCCGTCGCCCCGTCGTAGTGCGAGGCGTTGGAGACGTCCATGCCGGTCAGGTTGCAGATCAGGCTCTGGTACTCGAAGGTCGCCTGGAGCGTGCCCTGCGAGACTTCCGGCTGGTACGGGGTGTAGGCGGTGTAGAACTCGCCGCGGCGCAGGATGGCATCGACGACTGACGGGATGAAGTGATGGTAGGCTCCGGCGCCGAGGAAGCAGGCGTTGTGGCGCACGTCGAGGTTGGCCTCGGCTAGCGCCTGAAGCTCGGCCGCGACCTCCAGCTCGGAGATCGCGTCGGGCAGGTCGAGCTCGGGGAAGCGGTGGACCGCCGGCACGGCCTCGTACAGGTCGTCGAGGCGCGCCACGCCGATCGCCTGGAGCATCAGGCGGCGGTCCTCGTCGGTGTGCGGGAGGTAGGCCATCAGCTCGCCCGCTCCCGGCAGTACGCCTCGTAGGCCGCGGCGTCGAGCAGGCCGCCGAGCTCGGATGGATCGGCGATGCGGATCTGGAGGATCCACGCCGCGCCGTACGGGTCCTGGTTGATCTTCTCGGGCGACTTGGGCAGCTCTTCGTTGATCTTCGTCACCGTGCCGCCGACCGGCAGGTAGACTTCGGCCGCCGCCTTGACCGACTCGACCGTGGCGCACGTGCCGCCTTTGGCGCCCGACTCGCCGACGGCCAGCGTCGCCTCGACGAAGACGATGTCGGAGAGCTGCTCCTGAGCGTAATCGGTGATCCCGATCGTGCCCAGGTCGCCCTCGACGCGAATCCATTCGTCGTTCTTGGTGTACTTCAGGTCCTGGGGGACGTTCACGTCCACCTCCTGTCGGGGAACGCAAAGGGCGCACGCCATACCAGCGTGCGCCCCTCTGTCCATGACCTGAGAGATTCGCCCGGCCGGCGGACCGGTGGGCTTGCCCCTTCGGTGTCGGACGACTTTCCAGAGGGCCTGCCAGCCAGGGTCCTTGAACCTGAGAGTTTCACCCCGCGCCGGCACGGCTAGCGGAGTTTGCCCCTTCGGTGCCCGGCAACCCCGGGTCTCTCCCCTGGCTGTGCGATTTGTAACCGGATTCTAAGCGGGGTCGGGAGGCGGTGTCAAGCGGCAGACGGCGCTAGAGGTACGTGCGTCCCACGCGCTCGGTGATCCCGCATGTCACCTCGTAGTTGATCGTCCCCCAGCGTTCGGCGATCTCCTCGGCCGTGATCCGCTCCTCGCCCTGCGCCCCGAGCAGGACGACTTCGTCCTCCGGCCGCGCCGGCGCCGCGTCGTCGAGGCGCACCAGGATCTGGTCCATGCACACGCGACCGACGACGGGCACGCGCCGCCCGCCGACGAGAACGACGTTGCCGTGCACGCGGCGGAACCCGTCGGCGTATCCGACGGCGACCGTCCCGATGCGCTCGTCGCGGCGCGTGACGTAGCGGTGGCCGTACGAGACGCCCTGCCCGGCCGGGACGGTTTTGACGTGCGTCAGTCGGCTCTTCCACATCAGCGCCGGCTCGAACTCCTCGGGCAGGCGAACGACGCGCGACGGGTGCAGCCCGTAGACGCCGACTCCGGAGCGGACCAGGTCCCAGCGGGCTTCCGGGTACGCGAGCGCGCCGGCGGTGTTGGCGGCGTGCACCCAGCGCGGCCGCAGCCCGGCCGCCTCCAGGGTCCGCACGACGTCGGCGAACAACGCGTGCTGCCGCAGGGTCGGCGAGCGATCGGCCTCGTCGGCGCAGGCGAAGTGCGTGTACACGCCGCCCAGCGCCACCCCGGGCGTCTCGCTCGCCCGCCGCGCCAGGTCGAGTGCCTGCTCGGGCGGGGCGCCGATACGGTTCATGCCGCTGTCGATCTTGAGATGGAGGTTCGCCACGACGCGGCGCGCGGCGGCGGCCGAGGCGGCCGCCTGGATGTGCTCCATGGTCCACACCGTCAGCGTCAGCGAGGCCTCGAGCGCCTCCGCCAGCCGATCCGCCGGAGTCGCCCCGAGGACGAGCAGCGGCGCGTCGATCCCCGCCCGCCGCAGCTCGAGCGCCTCGTCGACGCGCGCCGCGCCGAGCATCGCCGCGCCGCCGCGCAACGCGGCGCGCGCCGCGGGCGCACCGCCGTGGCCGTAGGCGCCGGCCTTCACCACCGCCAGCAGCGGGACGCCGCAGCGCGCCGTCAATCGTTGCGCGTTGCGGCGGATGACCTCGAGATCGATCTCGAGCCAGGTGCTGGCGCGCGGGGCGAGCGGCATGCGGCGAGTATACGGGGTGCGCCTCCGCCCGGCAAACGTTCGCCGCACGGCCGCGGGTATAATGCGCCGCGCATGGAACCCGCCGGCTGGATCACGCTCGCGCTGGTGGGAGCGGCCGCGGTCCTGCTGGTCACCGAGCGGCTGCGGCCCGACCTCACCGCCCTGCTCGTCCTGCTCGTCCTCGCCATCTCAGGGATCGTCACGCCGGAGCAGGCCTTCTCCGGCTTCAGCCAGTCGGCGGTCATCACCATCCTGTCGATCTTCGTGCTGACCCACGCGCTGGAGCGTACCGGCGTGACGCACTGGGTCGGCATGAAACTGCTGCGCGGCCTGGGCGCCAGCGAGTCGCGGCTGGCCACGGCCCTGATGCTGTCGTCGGCGGCGCTGTCGCTGATCATGAACAGCATCGCCGCCGCCGCCGTGCTCTTGCCGTCGGCGGTGGCCATCGCCCGCCACACCGGGCGGCCTCCGTCGCGGCTGCTGCTCCCGCTGGCCTACGGCGCGCTGCTCGGGGGCACGGCGACCCTGCTGACGACCGCCAACATCTTGGTCAGCACGACGCTCGCCCGCGCCTCGATCGCCCCCTTCGGACTCTTCGACTTCCTCCCCATCGGCCTGCCGATCATCGCCGGCGGCGCGATCGTCGTCGGAGTGCTCCGCCCGCGACTGCTGCCGACACGCGACCTGGCAGGCGAAGTGGCGCGCATGCGGCGCCTTCAGACCGAGCTGGCCCAGGTCTACCATCTCAGCGAAGGCATGAGCGCCGTCACCGTCCGGCCGGGCTCAGCCCTCGCCGGCCAGACCCTGCGCCAGGGCGCGTGGGGCCACGACCTGGGCCTGACCGTCCTCGGGGTGGCGCACCAGGGACGGCTGACGCTCGCGCCCAACGGCGACACGATCATCCGCGAGGCCGATACGGTGCTCGTCGAAGGTGCGCCTCGGCCGGAGGTGATGGACGCCTACGGCCTCAAGCTGACGGCGCTCGGCGAGGAGCCGTCGCTGACCTCGGAGGATGTGCTGCTGGTCGAGGTCATCCTGGCGCCGCGTTCGGAGTTCGAGGGGCGCACGCTGAAGGACATCCACTTCCGCGAGAAGTACGGGATGCAGGTGCTCGCCATCTGGCGCCAGGGCGAGGTGCTCCAGCAGACCGTCGCCGACATCCCGCTTCGTCTCGGCGATGCCATGCTTATGCAGGGCTCGCGCGACCGCATCGCTGTGCTGCGCGCCGACCCCAACTGGATCCTGCTCGAGGAGCAGGGTTCGCGACGCATCGGCCGCAAGGGCCTGACGGCGGCCGCCATCCTGGCGCTCTCGCTCGGGCTGGCGGCATCGGGCGTGATGCCGATCGCCCTGGCGACCTTGACCGGCGCCGCCCTGGTCGTCCTGTTCGGCTGCCTGCCGATGGACGACGCCTATCGCGCCGTCGAGTGGCGAACGGTCTTCCTGATCGCATTCATGATCCCGCTCGGCGCGGCGATGCTCGAGAGCGGCGCCGCCAGCTTCCTCGCGGCGGGCGTCCTGTCGCTGACCGGCGGGTTGGCGCCGCTGGCCACCGCCGCCGTCCTGCTGGCGATGACCATCGGCCTGAGCCTGTTCCTCGGCGGTCAGACGACGGCCGTGGTCATGGCCCCGATCGCCATCGAGTCAGCCTCGCTGCTGCACGCCGATGCCCGCGGCATGGCGATGGCCGTCGCCCTTGGCTGCTCGCTTGTGTTCCTCAGCCCCTACGGGCATCCGGCCAACCTGCTGGTGATGGGTCCCGGCGGATACACGTCGCGCGACTTTCTCCGGGTGGGGCTGCCCCTGACGCTGACGACGTTCGTCCTGGCGCTCCTCGGGCTCCACTGGGTCTGGGGCCTGTGAGCGGCTTCGCCTTCCGGGTCGAGGCGCGCGACGGCCGCGCCCGCGCCGGAACACTGCGCACGCCGCACGGCGACCTGCACACTCCGCTCTTCGCGCCGGTCGGCACGCAGGCGACGGTCAAGGCCGTCACCCCGAGCCAGCTCGAGACGCTCGGCGCCACCCTCGTCCTCGCCAACACCTACCATCTTCAGCTGCGCCCCGGTTCCGAGGTCATCCAACGCCTCGGCGGCCTCCACCGCTTCATGGCCTGGCCGCATCCGATCCTGACCGACTCTGGCGGGTACCAGGTCTTCTCCCTCGCCGACCGGCGCAGCATCGATCCCGACGGGGTCACGTTCCGCTCGCACCTCGACGGATCGCCGCAGCGCTTCACTCCGGAACTCGTCATCGCCATCCAGGAGCGACTCGGCGCCGACATCATCATGGCCTTCGACGAATGCCCCGATCCGCATGACCGTCGCGCCAACGAGCGGGCGCTGGCGCGCACACACGCCTGGGCCGAACGTTGCCACGCGGCGCAGACCCGTTCGGACCAGGCCCTGTTCGGGATTCTCCAGGGCGGCGTCTTCCCGGACCTGCGCCTGCGCTCGGCGGAGTTCATCGCCGGCCTCGGATTCCCGGGCATCGCCATCGGCGGGCTGTCGGTCGGGGAGACGAAGGAGGAGATGTTCGGCGTCCTCGACGTGCTCGAGCCGGCTCTCCCGCCGGATCGACCGCGCTACCTGATGGGCGTCGGCTCGCTGGAGGATTTCGTCCAGGCCGTCCTGCGCGGCATCGACCTGATGGACTGCGTCCTGCCGACGCGCATGGCGCGCAACCACGCCGCCCTCACCCCGCTGGGCCGCCTCCACTTGCGCAACGCCGCCTTCGCCGGCGACGAGCGGCCGATCGATCCGGCATGCGGCTGCGAGACGTGCCGCACCTTCAGCCGGGGTTACCTGCGGCACTTGATCGTCGCCGGCGAGATCCTGGCGGCGACGCTGATCACGATTCACAACCTGTGGACGCTGATCGACCTCGCTCGCCGGCTGCGGGCGGCCATTCTCGAGGGCCGAGTCGCGGCGTTCGCCGAATCGTTTCTTGCCTCCTACCGCAAGCACCGCCCACCGGAGGTCGGATGACCGTTCTGCAGGCGCTCGTCCTGGGGATCGTCCAGGGCTTGACCGAGTTCCTTCCGATATCCTCCTCGGCACACCTGGTGATCGTCCCGTGGACCCTCGGCTGGCGCTTCGACCCGGCCTTCGCCTTCGCCTTCGATGTCCTGGTGCAGATGGGGACGCTGCTGGCCGTGGTCGTCTACTTCGCGCCGACCCTGGTGGCGATGTTGCGCGCCTTCGTCCTCGGGCTGGCGCGCAGAGCGCCGCTGACGGACCCCCTGGCGCGCCAGGCATGGTGGATCGTCCTCGGGACGCTGCCGGCGCTCGTCGCGGGTCTCGCGCTGCACGACGCGGTCGAGGCGGCGTTCGGCAGCCCGGCGGCGGTCTTCGGATTCCTGGTGGTCACGGCAGCGCTGCTCGCCGCGGCCGAACGCTTCGGCCGGTCGGAACGAACACTCGACGACCTGCGGGCACCCGAGGCGGCCTTCGTCGGCGTGATGCAGGCGCTGGCGCTCTTCCCCGGCATCTCGCGCTCCGGCAGCACGATCGCCGGCGGCCTGCTGCGACGGCTGCGCCGCCCCGAGGCGGCAAAGTTCTCATTTCTGCTCTCGATCCCGGCGATGCTCGGCGCGGGAGTCGTCGCGGCGCGCGACCTGATCCGGACAGGGCCCGGGGCGGACGCCCTTCTCCCGCTCGCCGTCGGGTTCACGGCGGCGGCCATCTCCGGCTATATCGTCATCCGCTGGTTGCTGGCCTACCTGGCCCGGGGCCGGCTGATCGGGTTCGCCGCCTACTGTCTCGTCCTCGGCGCCGTCGGCCTGGCACTGACCTGGCTGCGGACCTGATGCGGCGACTCCTGGCCCTGGTGTTCGTGACGGGGTTGACCGCGTGCGGCTCGGCTTCGCCGACGCCGGCCTCGTTTCCGCTCGTCGTGACCCAGCCGTACTTCGAACCTTTGGTCGTCGCATGGTCGGTCGCCTATCGGGCGACGCTTCCCGGCCCGCTGCCGTTCGAACTCGACACCCGGACCCGCAGCGCATCGATCGAAGCCGTCGAGCAGGGTGAAGCCGCGCTCGTCGTCACCTCGGGCGAGCCGCCGGTCGGCTGGTTCGCCACGCCGGTCGGGCGCGTGGGGCTGGCGGTCGTCGTCCATTCCGACAATCCGGTGCGCGACCTGACAATGGAGGAGCTGAACGACTTGTTCGCCGGCCGGGCGGCGACATGGTCGGCGGTGGGAGGGCGGGAGGTGCCCGTCCAGCCCGTCCTCCCCGTCCCGGGCGAACCGGCGGGCGAGGCGTTCCGCCAGGCCGTCCTGCGCGACTCGGCGCCATGGCCCGGCACGCTGTTGGCTCCGACGGCCGCGGCGATGGTCGAACTCGTCGCGCGCGACGAGGGCGCCATCGGGATTCTGCCGACGTCGGCGGTCACGGAAGATCTGCGGTCCGTCCGGATCGAGGGCGTGTTGCCCGGCGCGGCGACCATCGCCGACGGCAGCTACCCGTTGACCATCGCGCTGTTCGCCGCCGCGCCGAGGGAGCCGGGCTCGCCGCTGCGCGAGTTCCTTGTCTGGATTCAGTCGTCCCGCGATTCGTAGTCCCCGGCTGTCGCCCGCCTCGGCCACAGCCAGGGCCGCGGACTACCACCCGTCGCCGGCCAGAAACGGATTCGTAGCCCGCTCGCGGCCGACGGTGGTGGGCGCACCGTGGCCCGGATAGAGCGTGACCCCGTCCGCCAGGGTCAGCACTTGGTCCTGGATCGATCGCAGGAGCGTCGCGCCATCACCCCCGGGGAGGTCCACCCGGCCGACGCTACCTTCGAACACCACGTCGCCGACGAAGGCGACATGCGCTTCGGGGACGACGAACAGCACGTGGCCCGGCGTATGACCCGGCGCATGGCGCACCTCGACCGCGTAGCGCCCGATCCAGAGCCGCATCCCGTGTGACAGCTCGATCGTCGGCTCGGGCCCCGGGTCGAATCCGGTCAGCCCGAACCATGCCGCCCCACCGCTCGCCTTCCACAACGGGTAGTCTTCCGGATGCAACGCCACCGGCAGCGGCGACGGCGCGCCATCCGACAACTCCGCCGCGCCGCCGAAGTGGTCGAAGTGGGCGTGAGTGATCCAGATGCTCGTCAGCTTCCACCCGCGACGCCCCGCCTCCGCCGCCAGGGCCTTCCCGTCCCACGCCGGATCGATGGCGACGCCGATCCCGGCGGCGGCATCCGCCACCAGATACGCGTTCGTCATCGCCGGCCCAAGGACCAGCGAAGCGACCGTCAGGCCTTCGTGGGCTGCTTCCATCGAGACTGCCCTCGCAGCACGACCACGGCGAGCGCCGCCCCACCTCCGCCGGACCCGATCGCGATCGCCGCCGCCTCGTCCTTCGAAAGTCCGAGGGGAGAGACGACGTCCAGGTCGAAGGAGCGCGCCCAGATCAGGCGCGACTCATCGATCCCCTGCTCCCCGAGCACCGACAGCGACGGGGATACCCGGAAGCGCCCCGTGCCGGTCGCGGCGATCGACCACTGGAACTCCTGCCAGTCTGCCAGCGGGCCGCGCTGCTCCCCCGGCGGCTCGACGACGAGGCCCGGCGCGCTCAACGAGGCTTCGATCACCAGCGGCGTGGCGGAGATCGCCGTCGGTCCTTCCACCTCCAACCTCACGCGAGTCCAGGCCTGCTGCATCGCCCACGCCGGCACCGCCACGAGCACTCGCCCGTCGGGCGTTCGCTCGGGATCGAACCGAACATCGGCCGCGGTCTCGGTCATCGGTCTTGGTCCCCACGCGAGGAAGCCCGCCCCGACCGCGGCCAGCCCGAAGGCAGCGGCGAGCGACGACAGGAAGACCCTCCGGCGCGCCACGGGACGAGTATACCCAGCGAGGCGCTTCCGCGACCGCGGCGGAGATGCTAGACTGAGCGCGTCGAGACCACGAGGCCGAGGTGACCACCTACCCGCCCGAACCGTTCCGCATCAAGGCCGTCGAACGGATTCGTTTGCTGCCCCGCGACGAACGCCGCCGCGCTCTGATCGCCGCCGGCTACAACATTTTCGGCCTGCGCGCCGAGGACGTTTACGTCGACCTGCTGACCGACTCCGGCACCGGCGCGATGAGCGACCGCCAGTGGGCGGCGTTGATGCAAGGGGACGAAAGCTACGCTGGGGCGCGCTCCTTCCACCGTCTTCAGGAGGCCGTCGAGCGGATCTTCGGCTTCCCCTTCTTCGTCCCGACCCATCAAGGGCGGGCCGCCGAGCACGTTCTGTGCGCGCTGCTGCTGAAGCCGGGGCTGTCGGTGCCGTCCAACGCCCACTTCGACACGACCCAGGCCAACATTCTGGCGCGCGGCGGTCGACCGGAGAACCTGCCCTTGCCCGAGGCGGCCGACATCGCCGTCCGCCACCCCTTCAAGGGCAACCTCGACCTCGAGAAGCTCGAGCGGTTCATCGAGACCACCGGCGCCGAGAACATCCCCTTCGGCATGATGACGATCACCAACAACGCCGGCGGCGGCCAGCCGGTGTCGCTCGAGAACCTGCGCGGCGCGGCCGAGGTCTACCATCGGCACGGCATTCCGTTCTACATCGACGCGTGCCGGTTCGCCGAAAACGCCTATTTCATCAAGCTGCGCGAGCCGGGCCAGGCGGAGCGGCCGATCCTGGACATCGTCCACGACATCTTCGCCCTCGCCGACGGCGCCACGATGAGCGCCAAGAAGGACGGCATCGTCAACATCGGCGGGTTCCTGGCGATGCGCGACGAGGACGTCTATCGCCGGGCCTGCAACGAGCTTATCCTGCGCGAGGGGTTTCCGACGTACGGCGGCCTGGCGGGCCGCGACCTGGAGGCGATGGCCGTCGGGCTGTGGGAAGGCCTGGACGAGACCTACCTCGCTTACCGCCTCGGGCAGACGGCCTACCTCGCCGAGCGGCTGCTCGAGGTCGGCGTCCCGGTCATCGAGCCACCGGGCGGTCACGCCGTCTACATCGACGCCGGCCGGTTCCTGCCGCATATCCCGCGCCACGCGTTCCCGGGGCTCTCGCTCTCGGCCGCGCTGTATCTGGAGGGCGGAATCCGAGCCGCCGAGCTCGGGTCGGTGATGTTCGCGTACACCGATCCGGCGACGGGGGAAGCCAGGCACCCGGCGCTGGAGCTGGTGCGGCTGGCGATCCCCCGGCGCGTGTACACCCAGGCCCACCTCGATTTCGTCGTCGAGACGCTGGTGAAGATCCGCGACGGGCGCCAGGCGCTCCCCGGCTACCGGATCACGTACCAGGCCGAGTTGTTACGCCACTTCACGGCGCGCTTCGAGCCGATTGCAGGCTGAGGCCGTCGAAGCGCGCTGAGCCACGAGACGAACCACGGCACCCTTCGACAAGCTCAGGGTGCCGGCTCCCTGCGAAGCGCGCTGAGCCTGTCGAAGCGCGCTGAGCCACAGAACGAACTACGGCACCCTTCGACAGGCTCAGGGTGCCTCCCTTCGACAGGCCGCGCCTACGGGAACGTATACGTCCCCCAGTCGAATTGCAGCACGAACCCGGCCGCATCGACGGCCAGATAGCCGTACTTGCCGCCGCTCGTCTGGTAGCAGTATGTCGTCGTCCCGACGTCGAACGTGCCCTCCCCGAGGGCCATCGCCTGGCAATCGGCCCCGGTCGGCGTGCCGGCGCCGTAGAAGCGGAACCTGGCGCCGTTCATCGGATCGATCTCTTCCTCCGTGCCCATCGGGAACACGAAGCTGAAGTTGTATTCGAAGTCGGCCTGCGCGCTGCCGCAGCCCACGGCTGCGCCGTTGTCCAGATCGAAGCAGGTGGAGTCGCCGAGCACCATGTCCGTCCCGCTCGAGACGTAGATCAGCGGCAGGATGATTCCGCCCGGCGGGATGGACAAGATGCTCAGCGTGGGGGTCGGCGTTCCCGGCACAACGATCTTGACGAAGAAGGCCGTATTGCCGCCGAGGCCGAAGAGCACGCCGGCGTTGTTGCGCAGCTTCCAGAACCCCTGGTACGTCCCGGGCGCGGCCGGCGCCGTCAGCGAGACGGAGAGATCGACGGTCGAGCCGGGCGCGACCGCACCAGCCAGCGGCGTGACGTCGGGGCCGCCCATCTTGTCGCCGTGGTCGAAGACCAGGGCATAGGACGAGGTCCAGGTGCACGTGCCGGCGTTGCGCAGTCGCCAGGTCTTGACGAAGGCGGCGCCGGCTTCGATCGGCGAGTTGTCAGGAATCGTGACGTCGGCGACGAACGCCGCCAGGTCGGTGCAGCCGGCGGCGCCGGTGGTCGGCGTCGGCGGGACGGGAGTCGCCGTGCCCGGCACGGGGGTGGCCGTCGGCGGTTCGGCAGTGGCACCCGGCGCGGCCGGCGTCGGTTGCGCGGCGCGCGTCAGCTCGATGGCGGCGACGGTGCCGGCGGCGAACATCGCCACCTGCTCCTCGGTGACACCGCCCAGCCCGGGCAGGTTGCACGCCAGGAGGGGCACGATCGCCAGCAACAACACGGCGGCGGGTTTGCGCATGGTCATCCCTCCCTCGCACGGAATACGGTCAATCGCCGAACCGATGCGTCCAACCGAAGTGGACGTCCTGAGACGCGCCCGGCGGAAGGTCGACGGTGACGGCTGCCCCCGCCGTCGCCGCCGGTCCGCAGGCGAGCCGGGCGGCGGCGACGGCCACGGCAGCCCGGGGCCCAATCCTTGCTTGCTGCATCGATCGGACTCCCTGGATCGGCGGGGCGAAAGCCGGAGCACTATAGCATAGCACCCCAGGCACGCCAGCCCCCAGAGTGCGCATGGTATCCTTCGACAGCTCCACGATGGCCATCGCCGAGTTCACCCTGCCGCGGGCGCCCGCCTCCGACCGGCGCTCACCGCTCCGCTGGATCGCGTCGCACGTCGCGCGGCACGCGTCGCTCGTAGCGATGGTCCTTCTCGGCGCGCTGGGGAACGCCGGTCTGGCGGCCGTCGTTCCGCTGGCCATCGGGCAGGCTTTCAACCTGGTCCTGGCCGGCAACGCGGACGCGGCCGGTCTCGGACGATTCGCGGTCCTGATCCTCGTCAGCCAGGCGGTGCGCGGCGTGCTCCAGCTCGGCCGCAACTTCGGGGCCGAGCTGCTCGGCCAGCGGCTCGAGCGCGACATCCGCGCCGAACTCTACCTGAGTCTGCTCGGCAAGAGTATGACCTTCCACAACCTCCAGCCGGTGGGCGACACGATGGCCCGGGCCACGAACGACGTGCGCGAAGTCAACCTGATGTTCAACCCCGGCCTGAACCTGGTCATCGGCTCGGGCAACTTCCTGCTCATGCCGATCTTCGTGGCGCCGACGCTGCACCCGGCCCTCGTCCTGACCCCGCTGCTCTTTCTCGTCGCCTACGCCATCGCCCTGTGGCGCTACCTGGCCGAGCTGCGCCCCGTGACGGAAGCCGAACGCCAGGCCTTCGGCCGGATGAACAGCCGCCTGGCCGAAGCCATCGACGGCATCGAGGTCGTCAAGGGATCGGCCCAGGAACCTCAGGAGATCGAGCGCTTCTCCGCCGAGGCCCGCCGTTTCCGCGATTCGTTCGTGCGTCAGGGCGAAGTCGAGGCGCGGTTCCTGCCGCTGCTGCTGCTCGGACTGGCCTCGGCCGCCGCCTTCCTGCACGCGATGCTGCTCTTCACCGCCGGCGAGCTCGACCTCGGCCGGGTCATCGCCTACATCGGCCTGATCAACCTGTTCGGCTTCCCGACGTTCGTCTCGCTCTTCGCCTACGCGCAGGTGTCGCTCGGCATGGCTTCCGCCCGACGCATCCTGGAGCTCATCAATCGGCGCACCGAGCTGGACCAGAATCTCGGCGGCCACGCCGGCCCGATGCGCGGGGAAATCGAGTTCCGCGACGTGTCGTTCGGCCACACCGGCGCCGCCATCGGGTTGCGCGACGTCTCCTTCCACGTTCGGCCTGGTCAGACGCTCGCCATCGTCGGCCAGACCGGCGCCGGCAAGACAACCCTGGCCAAGCTCGTCAACCGGACCTACGACGTCGACGCCGGGCAGGTTCTGGTCGACGGAGTCGACGTGCGCGGCTGGGACCTGGCGGCGCTGCGCGGCCAGATTTCGATGATCGAGCAGGACGTGTTCCTCTTCTCGCGAACGATCGCCGAGAACATCGCCTTCGGCAAGCCGGGGGCTACCCCGGAGGAGATCGAGGCCGCCGCCCGGGCGGCACAGGCCCACGGCTTTATCACGGGTTTTCCCGAAGGTTACCAGACGCCGGTCGGCGAGCGCGGGGTGACGCTCTCCGGCGGTCAGCGCCAGCGGATCGCGCTGGCGCGCGCCTTTCTGACCGACCCGCGCATCCTGATCCTCGACGACTCGACCAGCTCGATCGACAGCGCCACCGAGGACGAGATCCAACAGGCGATCTTCCGCGCGGCGCACGGCCGCACGACCCTCATCATCACCCACCGCCTGTCGCAGATCCGCTGGGCCGACCTGATCCTCGTCCTGCGCCAGGGCCGCGTGGCGGCGATCGGCTCGCACGACGACCTGCTGCGGCAGTCGCCGGCCTACCGCCGCATCTTCGAGCCGTACGGAGCGGCGGCATGAGCTTCTTCGCCGGCCTCGACGCCGAGTCGTACGACCGCAGTTACCGCGACGCCGCGCTAGCGCGACGGATGTGGGGGTACTTCCGACCCCACGCCCGCAAGCTGGTGTGGGTCACGCTGGCGATCCTCGTCATGTCGTTCGCCGGCGCGGCCGGGCCGCTGCTCATCGCCTCCGGCGTCGAGGACATGTCGGCAGGCGACGTCTCGGGCGCGACGGCACGGCTGGCGGCGTTGCTCTTCCTGATGGGGACCCTGGTCTGGGCGGCGAACTGGGTGCGCCGCCGGCTCTCGGCCCAGGCCGTCGGCGACGTGATGCTGGCGCTGCGCGGCGACGCCTTCCGCGCCGCCATCGGCCACGACCTGACGTTCTTCAGCGAGCACGCTGCCGGGCGCATCGTCAGCCGGGTCACGTCCGACACTCAGGAAGTCGCCCAGGTCATCGTCCTGCTGACCGACGTCGTCAGCCAGTTCCTCGAGGCGGCGATCCTGCTGGTCGTGTTGGCGACGATCGAAGCCCGGCTCGTCCCCTGGCTGCTGCTTTTCCTGCCGGTGCTGTTCCTGGTCTCGTTCGGCTTCCGCCGGCTGGCGCGCTACGTCACGCGCCGCGGCTTTCGCGCCATGGCCAACGTCAACGCGCTGATCAAGGAAGCCGTGACGGGCATCGCCGTCGCCAAGAACTTCCGACAGGAATCTGCGATCTACGCCGAGTTCACGGGCGTCAACCGGCAGTCGTACCGGATCAACGTTCAGCGCGGCTTCGTGTTGGCGGCGGTCTTCCCGACGCTCAGCGTGCTCGGCGGCGTCGGAACGGCGCTGCTGGTGTACATCGGCGGGCTGAGCGTGGTGCAGGCGGCGATCTCGTACGGAGCGTGGTACCTGTTCATCAGCAGCCTGGACTATTTCTGGTTTCCGGTGCTCAACCTTTCGGCGTTCTGGAGCCAGGTGCAGGGCGGGCTGTCGGCCTCGGAGCGCGTCTTCGCGCTGATCGACGCCGAATCGAACGTCCGCCAGACCGAGTCGCGCCCGGTCCCCCGCCTGCGCGGCGAGATCGAGTTCGACCGGGTCGACTTCCGCTACACCCGCGAGCCGGTGCTCGAGTCGTTCTCGCTGCACATCGCCGCCCAGGAGGACGTGGCGCTCGTCGGCCACACCGGCGCCGGCAAGTCGACGATCGCCAAGTTGATCTCGCGCTTCTACGAGTTCCAGGGCGGCGCGCTGCGCGTCGACGGCCTCGACCTGCGGACCCTCGACCTGCGCGCCTATCGCCGCCAGCTCGGCATCGTGCCGCAGGTGCCGTTCCTGTTCGCGGGGACGGTGGCCGACAACGTGCGCTACGCGCGCCCCGACGCCCGCCAGGCCGAGATCGCCGCCCTGGCCCGCCGCATCGGCGACGGCGAGTGGCTCGAGACCTTGCCCGACGGACTCGAGACCCAGGTCGGCGAGCGCGGCGCACGCCTCTCGATGGGTCAGCGCCAACTGGTCTCGCTGCTGCGGGTGCTCGTCCAGCGACCGGCGATCTTCATCTTCGACGAGGCCACCGCCAACATCGATCCGTTCACCGAGACCCAGATTCAGCACGCGCTGCGGCTGATTCTCGAAGAAGCGACGTCGATTCTGATCGCCCATCGTCTCTCGACGGTGCGCGCCGCCGACCGGATCGTCGTCCTGCGTCAGGGCCGGATCCTCGAGGAAGGGAACCACGACTCGCTGCTGGCGCGCGGCGGCCACTACGCCGAGCTGTACAACACCTATTTCCGGCACCAGTCGCTGGAATACATCGAGACGGCGAGACGGTTGGCGCCGGCCGAGTAGGGTCGCGCCCGGCCCCGGGTAGATGGCATCCTCCGTGCTAGAATGTCGCCCCCCGCGGAGCGTCGAGTGGCGGAGTCGGCCGCGCTCTCGGTCTTGATCGACGCCGGCCTGATCGCGCCGGTCTCCGACACCTCCGAGCCGTCCCTGGCCTTTCGCCACGCGCTGATCCACGACGCCGCCTACGCTTCGCTGCTGCGCGCCGAGCGGCGCATGCTCCATCGCCTGGTCGGCGAAAGCCTCGAGTCCGACTTCGGCGCCGCCGATCCGCTCGACCTCGCGCCTCGGCTCGGCGAGCACTTCCTGGAGGCTGGCGAACGGAGCCGCGCCCGGCGCTACTTCACCCTGGCCGGCGACGCCGCTACCCGCCGCCACGCCAACCCCGAGGCGATCGGCCATTTCCGTCGGGCCCTCGAGGCTTCCAGCGACGACGAGGATCCCGAGTCGCTCCGCCATCTGTCGCTGGCGCTCGGCCAGGCGCTCGAGCTCTCCGGCCGCCATCCGGAGGCGCTGGAGACTTACGAGCGGCTGGCCGACGCCGCGCGGCGGCGGGCCGCCCCGCAGCTGCACCTGGCGGCGCTCATGGCGCGGGCGAAGATCCACGTCACGCTGACGCCGGTTCACGATCCGCAGCGCGTCCGGGGGCTGCTCGAGGAAGCACGCGCCGCCGCACGCGACGGTGGGGACCTGGCAACAGAGTCGCAAGTCCTGTGGAACCTGATGGTGCTGCTGACATGGAGCGCGGAGCACTACGCCGAGGCCATCCGCTACGGCCTCGAAGCCGCCGACCTTGCCCGCCGCGCCGAGTCGGCCGAGCGCCTGGCCTTCGCCCTCAACGACCCGTCCGATCCGTACGTCGCCACGCGGCAGTTCGCCGCGGCCCGCCGAGTGCTCGAGGAGTCGGGCGCGCTCTGGCGACGGCTGGGGAACCTTCCGATGCTCGTCGACAACTTGGCGCAATCGGCGATGGTCCACTACCACTTCGGCGAATTGAAATCGGGAAGTGCGAGCGCCGAGGAGGCCGTCCAGCTGAGCGAGCAGATCGGCAACGTGTGGGGCCAGACCAACAGCCGGCTATATCGCAGCCACCTCCTGCTCGAACGCGGCGAGATCGGGCGCGCCCTGCACACGATCGAGGAGGCGATCCGATTGGGCGAGGTTTCCCGCCACCCCGGGGCGCTGATCGCCGCTCGCGTCGATCTGGGGTTGTTGCTGGGCGTGCTGGGGGAAGTGGAGGCCGCCGCCCGGTGGATCGATGAGGCATCGAGGCTGGCCGAGGCCCAGGGGATGTGGCTGCGTCCCTATCCGTTCGCCGGCCAGGCCCGTATCGCACTCTTGCGAGGCGACTTGGCCGAGGCTCGAACCGCCCTGTCCCAAGCGCGCCGACATCTCCGGCCGGAGGGACTCTTCTGGTTCGCCCCGATGCTGATCCCCCTGTCCGAAGGCGAACTGGCTCTATCGTCGCGCGACCTGGCGGCGGCGCGCGCCGCCTTCGACGAACTCCAGACGCTGGCGACAACGATGCCGGCTCGGACCTTCCTCGCCGAGGCGCTGCGCGGCCGAGCGCGCGCCGCCGCCGCTGACGGGGACACCCAGGGCGCGCTGGCCAACCTCGAGAAGTCCCGCGATGCCTGCCACGCCATCGGCTCGCGCTGGCGATTGCTGCCGGTCCTGGCCGACCTGGCGACGCTACGCGCGCAGATCCAGGACGCCTCGGGCGCGGCCGAGGCGCGCCGGGAGGCGCGAGCGATCGTGGGCCTCCTGCTCGACGGTCTTCCCGATGAATCGCTCCGGGCCACCTTCGCGCAACGCCCCCACGTTCGGGCTCTGACGACATCCTAGGCCGCCGCCGAGCCCGCCGACCCCGCACGCGCCGGCCGACCTGGGTCACGTTGCCCGTCGGCTTCGCCTGTGATAGATTGGTCGGAGGACGATGGCCGGGACACCCCGCACAACAGTCGACGATCACTACGTCACCGGGCTGGCGTGCGCCATCTGCGGCCAGCCCGAGCTGTACGTCCAACACCTCCCGGATTACCCCGATTTCGTGACCTGCCGTCACTGCGAAGCGGCCTTCGTCGTCGAAGAATCGGGCGAACGCGTCCTGTACGGCAAGATCCCCGACGCATACCCGGAGACGAAGGAGTTCGCCCTCCGCCAGTGGGTTTGGCTCGAGGCGGTGGAACGCCGCGCCAGCGAAGAGCGCCGGAAGGCGGAACCGCCTCCAGCCCGCGCGCCGGAAGAAGCGATCCGCGCCGGCTGGGTCCCCGAGGCGGAGATGACGCCTGAGCCGGGAGAAGCCGAGGAAGAAGCAGAAGCCTTGCCCGAACCGGAGGCGCCAGCTCGACCCGACCCCGACTGGCTCGCCGCGCGGCTGCAGGCCGGGTCGCTGGGGGCGGGCGTCCCCATCCCGACGGAACCCGATCCGTATCGCGCCGTCGAACGCGGCGTCCCCCTCGGCTCGGACACGGGCCCGACGGAGGAGTCGCTTCCGGCGTGGCTGCGCGAGAGCGCACCGCCCGAACCGGCGCCGATGCCGGAGCCGGTACGCCCCTCGCCACCTGCACCCATGCCGGCCGCTCGCGTCGCACCCGCCGCCGCCCCGGCGCAAGTCGAGGGCGCCGAACCATCACCCCATGAGCGCCACCGGGTCGTGATCCGCGGCGACCGCGTCCGGGTCCCGGTCAACGCCTGCGCGCATTGTCAGCGCTCGCCGGCGCCCGACCGTCTTCCCGTCCCGGGCAGTCTGCCGCGGGCAGGCGATCCGGCGCGGCGTCGCACGACGATGTTCCAGGTGCCGCTGTGTCGCGAGTGCAGTCAGCGCGCCACGGCTCGCTCGGCGGAGGCGCGAAGCGGCGCGCTCATGGCGCACCTGACGGGCGCGCTCGTCGGCCTGGTTCTCGTCGTCGGGCTGCTCGCCTTCGGCGTGATCTCGTTCGCCGGCGGCATCGGCATCGGATTGCTGACACTGGGGGTGGCGTGGTTCATCGGCTACGGGCTCACCGCGGCGGTCCTCCTCCGCCGCGCCGCCGGCGCCGCCTCGACGCCGGACGCCGCCTTCGTGCGTTCCACGCTGCGCGTCGTCCCGGACGCCTCGCCGGGCCAGACGGCGTTCGAATGGCGCAACCGCCTCACGGCCGCCAACTTCCATCAGGCCAACGGCATGGCGGCCGTGGGTTCGCCCGCGGTCATCCCCGAGTCGTCGGCGTAAGAGCAAGCCGGTCGAGGCGCCCGCGGCACGCGACGGTGCGCCGCGCGCCGCCAGACCCCGGCCTCCGCCTGATATAATGCGCGTTCGTCACCCGCTCGTCCTGCCGCAGGTCGCTCCTCCGATGCCGCAAAGCCACATCGTGGTTGTGGGCGCTCGCGAACACAACCTGAAGAACATCAGCCTCGAGATCCCGCGCGACAAGCTGGTGGTCATCTCGGGCATCTCCGGGTCGGGCAAGTCGTCGCTGGCCTTCGACACGATCTTCGCCGAGGGCCAGCGCCGGTACGTCGAGTCGCTCTCGGCCTACGCCCGGCAGTTCCTCGGCCAGCTCGACAAGCCGGACGTCGATTACATCGACGGCCTGTCGCCGGCGGTGTCGATCGATCAGAAGGGCGTCTCCCACAACCCGCGTTCGACGGTCGGGACGGTCACCGAGGCCTACGACTACCTGCGTCTGCTCTTCGCCCGGGTCGGCACGCCCCATTGCCCGATCTGCGGCCGCGAGGTCAGCCGCCAGTCGGCGCAGGAGATCGTCGAAGCGGTCGAGTCTCTGCCGGACGGGGCCCGGGTCCTGATCCTGGCGCCGCTGGTGCGCGGCCGCAAGGGAACCCACCAGGCCGTCTTCGACGAAGTCCGGCGGGCCGGATTCACCCGGCTGCGGGTCGACGGCAAGGTCGTCGGCGCCGAGGAGGAGGTCGAGCTCGATCGCTACAAGACGCACACCATCGAGGCCGTCGTCGATCGGCTTGTCATCCAGCGCGCGCCGGAAGATCCCGCCGGCTTCCGCACGCGCCTGACGGACTCGGTGGAGACCGCGCTCCGCCTCGGCGATGGCCGCCTGATCGTGGCTCACGTCAACGCCGACCCTGCCGTAGACATCCCGTTCTCCGAGCAGCTCGCCTGCCCCGAACACGGGACGAGCCTGGCCGAGATCGAGCCGCGCACGTTCTCCTTCAACACGCCCCACGGCGCCTGCCCCACCTGCCAGGGGCTGGGCATCAAACTCGAGATCGACCCGGAGCGTGTCATCCCGGATCGCAGTCTGTCGATCGCCGAAGGCGCCGTCGTCGCGCTGGAATGGGCCAACCAGAGCCGCGAGCGGCAGGGCTACTACTGGCAGATGGTCGAGGCCGTCGCCGACCACTACCAGATCGACCTCGATGCGCCCGTGGCCTCGCTGCCGGCGGCGAAGCTCAAACTGCTCCTGCACGGGACGAACGGCGAGGAAGTGCCGGTGCGCTACGTCAGCCGCGACGGGCGCAAGGCGACGTTCCGCGCCGCGTACGAAGGGATCATCGGCAACCTCGAACGTCGCTACCAGGAGACGCAGTCCGAGTACATCCGTTCGAAAATCCAGGAGTTCATGGCCGAGCGCCCGTGCCCGGCGTGCCATGGCCTGCGGCTGCGGCGCGAGGCGCTGGCGGTGACGATCGACGGCGCCAACATCATCGAGGTCACCACGTGGCCGGTGGCGCGCAGCCTGGCGTGGGTCGAGCGCTTGCAGTCGAGCGGCGGCCCTCTCGGCCAGCGCCAGCGGGCGATCGCCGAACGCGTCCTGAAGGAGATCCACGCCCGGCTGCGGTTCCTGGTCGACGTCGGGCTCGACTACCTGACGCTGCACCGCTCGGCGTCAACGCTCTCCGGCGGCGAGGCGCAGCGCATTCGCCTGGCGACGCAGATCGGCTCGCGCCTGATGGGCGTGCTGTACGTCCTCGACGAGCCGTCGATCGGCCTCCATCCGCGCGACAACGAGCGGCTGATCCGGACGCTGGAGGGGATGCGCGATCTCGGCAACACCGTCCTGGTCGTCGAGCACGACGAGGCGACGATCCGCGCCGCCGATTGGCTGATCGACCTCGGCCCCGGCGCGGGCGATGCCGGCGGGCGCGTGGTCGCGCAAGGGACGGTGGCGCAGGTCGCCGCCAACCCCGAGTCGGTGACCGGGTTGTACCTGTCGGGGAAGCTGCGCATCGATACGCCCCGCAGCCGACGTCCGGGGACCGGGAAGGCGCTGACCATCGTCGGGGCGCGCGAGAACAACCTCAAGGACCTGACGGTGCGCCTGCCGCTGGGGATGTTCGTCTGTATCACAGGCGTCTCGGGCTCGGGCAAGTCGACGCTGATGGTCGAGGTCCTGTACAAGGGGCTGGCGCGCGCCCTGCACGGGGCGCGCGAGCAGCCCGGCGCCCACCAGCGGCTGGAAGGCGTCGAGCATATCGACAAGGTCATCAACATCGACCAGAGCCCGATCGGGCGCACGCCGCGCTCGAACCCGGGCACCTACACCGGGGTCTTCGACGCCATCCGCGCCCTGTTCGCCGAGCTGCCCGAGGCGCGCGTGCGCGGCTACAAGCCCGGCCGGTTCTCGTTCAACGTGCGCGGCGGCCGCTGCGAGGCGTGCGAGGGCCAGGGGCAGCTGCGCATCGAGATGCAGTTCCTACCCGACGTCTATGTCCCGTGCGAGGTCTGCCACGGGGCGCGCTTCAACCGCGAAACGCTCCAGGTGCGCTTCAAGGGCAAGACGATCGCCGATGTGCTCGACCTGACGGTCGAGGATGGCCTGGGGTTCTTCGGCGCCATCCCGGCCATCGTCCGCAAGCTCGAGACGCTTCACGACGTCGGTCTCGGGTACGTCAAGATCGGCCAACCGGCGCCGACGCTCTCGGGCGGCGAGGCCCAGCGCGTCAAGCTCTCCCGCGAGCTGTCGCGGCGCGGCAACGGCAGGACGCTCTATATCCTCGACGAGCCGTCGGTCGGGCTGCACGCCGCCGACGTCTACCGGCTGATCAGCGTGCTGCAGCAGCTGGTCGAGCAGGGCAGCACGGTGGTCATCATCGAGCACCACCCGGACATCATCAAGGTCGCCGACTGGGTGATCGATCTCGGGCCGGAGGGCGGCGAGGCCGGCGGACGCCTCGTCGCCGAAGGTACGCCGGAGCAGATCGCCGCCAACCCGGCGTCCTACACCGGGGTATTCCTCAAGCCGCATCTGGGGTGAAACGAGCGACGAACGACATCGCGCCGCAGGCTGTCCCCCCGATCGCGGTTCCGGGCAAAGACTCCTTCCCCCTTACATGCTCCTCGCCGCTTCGGCGAAACGTCGGATGGCCGCCATGTGCTCCTCCGCTGTCGTCAGGCCGGAGCGCATCGTGTTCAGGCTGACGTAGGTCGCGCCGGCCTGACGCCAGGCGGCGACGGCGGCCGCCCACGCCTCCGGATCGCCGGCGCCGTACTCGAGGCGCGCCTCGATCCCGAACGACCCCTCGGCGCGCCCCGCCTGCGCCAGGTATCCGCGCAGTGCCTCCAGCGACGGCCGGGCGTCGTCGACCGACCGGAAGTTGAGGATCCACCCGTCGGCCAGCCGCGCCGCCCTGCGGATCATGCGGTCGTCGCGGCCGCCAAACCAGATCGGGATCGGGCGCTGGACGGGGAGCGGATTCAACCCGGCGTCGACGACGCGGTCCCAACGGCCGTCGAAGGTCACCAACGGCTCGGTCCACAGCCGACGCAACAGGGCCACCTGCTCCTCCAAGCGGCGGCCGCGGGTATGGAAGTCCTGGCCGAGCGAGATGTACTCGACCTCGTTCCACCCCAGCCCTACCCCGAGGCGCAGCCGCCCTCCGCTCAAGACGTCGAGCGTCGCCGCCTGCTTGGCGACGACCGCCGTCTGCCGTTGCGGCAGGATCAACACGCCGGTGGCGAATCCGATCCGCTGCGTGACGGCCGCCTGAAAACCGAACAGCACGAAGGGCTCGAGGAATGCCGATCGGAAGTCGTACGGTCCCTTCCAGCCTCCCGGTCTGTCCGGATTGGCGCCCAGCACGTGGTCGTACGCGGCGATGTAGGCGTAGCCCAGCGACTCGGCGGTCTGCGCGTAGTCCTTCAGCGCCGCCGGGTCGGGAGGGAATTCCGTCTGGGGGAAGATCACGCCGAATGGCATGCCCGTGGTCGACAGTCGGTCGCCATGCATTCTACGGCAAACTACTCGTAACGCAGCGCCTCGACCGGTTCGAGGTCGGCAGCCCGTTTGGCCGGATACAGCCCGAAGAACAGCCCGACGGCGGCCGAGAACAGCGTCGCCATCAGGACCGCGTCCAGGCTGACGGCCGGCGTCAGGTCGGCGTCGGAGGCGCGGGCGATGGCGCCAACCAGCATCGCCAGCCCGCAGCCGAAGGCGACGCCGATCAGGCCGCCGAGCAGGCTAAGCAACGACGACTCGGCCAGGAACTGGATCAGGATATCTCGCTTGCGCGCGCCGATCGCCTTGCGCAACCCGATCTCGCGCGTGCGCTCGGTGACCGAAACCAGCATGATGTTCATGATGCCGATGCCGCCCACCAGCAGCGAAATGGCGGCGATCCCGCCCAGGAAGATCGTCAACACATTGGTGACCGTCTCGGCCGTGTCGATGAAGTCCTGCTGGGTGAAGATCGTGAAGTCGTCGGCGCCGATCGCCGAGCGATGGCGCGCCCGCAGGACGGCGGCGATTTCCTGCTGCGCCTCGGCCACCGCCTCGGCGGTGATCGCCCGGGCGATGATCATGTCGACCTCGTCGCGCCCGCGCCGCATCAGGCGCGTCTGGGCCATGGTCATCGGCACCATCACGCGGTCGTCTTCGTTGGTGAACCCGGAGCCGCCGCGCACCACCGTCACCCCCAGCACGCGGAACGGCTGTCCCTCGATGCGGATCGTCTCGCCGACCAGGCCCTCCGTCCGGCCGAAGAGACGCTCGGCGGTGTCCGGGGCCAGGATCGCCACCGCGGCCCGACCGAGCATGTGCTCCTCGCGCAGGAACTCGCCCTCCGCCATCTCGACGTTACGCACGAACTCGTAATCCGGCGTCACGCCCAGCCCGGTGGTGAATGTGCTCTCCCCGCCGGCGGAGACCTCGAGCGTCCCGCGCAGCAGCGGCGCCACGCCGATGACCGACGGCGCCTGGAACGGATCGCCCATGGCCTGGGCGTCGCCTAGCGTCAGCGGCTTCGGGTTGCGCACGTCGTCCGAACCGCCGCTGAAGACGAACAGCAGATTGGTGCCGATGTCGCTGATCGATCCGGTGATCGTCGCCTGCGCGCCGCGGCCGATGCCGAGCATGGCGATGACCGCGCCGACGCCGATGACAATGCCCAGCACCGTCAGACCCGAGCGGAGCTTGTTGGACGACAGGCTCTCCAGCGCTTCGAGGGCCGCCTGGCGCAGGTTCATCGGGGCTCCGGGCGCGCCGCGGCGCCGTCCTCGATCCGGCCGTCGCGCAGCCGCACGACGCGCTCGGTGTGGGCGGCGATCTCCGCGTCATGGGTGACGAAGATCAACGTCGTGCCGCGCTCGCGGTTCAGGCCGAGGAGCAGGCGCAGGATTTCCTCGCCCGAGCGCGAGTCGAGGTTGCCGGTCGGCTCATCGGCCAGCAGGATCGCCGGGTCGGTCACCAGCGCACGGGCGATGGCCACGCGTTGCTGCTGCCCGCCCGAGAGCTCATTCGGGCGATGGTGCATCCGGTCGGCCAGTCCCACCGCCGCCAGCGCCGCCTGCGCCCGCTCGCGCCGACCGCGCGTCACGCCGGCGTAGTGCAGCGGCAGTTCGACGTTGGCCAGCGCCGTCTGCCGCCCGAGCAGGTTGAAGCTCTGGAAGACGAACCCGACCTTGCGGTTGCGGATCGCCGCCAGCTGGTCGTCGCGCAGGTCCGAGACCAGCTCTCCATCGAGCCGGTAGCTGCCCTCCGTCGGCCGGTCGAGGCAGCCGAGCAGGTTCATCAGCGTGCTCTTCCCCGAACCGGACGGCCCCATGATGGCCAACACTTCGCCGCGCCGCACCTGGAGCGAGACTCCGCGCAGCGCCGGCACGTCGACCTCGCCCATGCGGTAGATCTTCGTCAGGTCGCGGGCGTCGATGACGACCCCGTCGTGAGTCATCACCGGAAGAACGAAGCCCCCGGCGGGCCGTCCTGGGCCTCGAAGGCGGTCGGCGGGTTCAAGACGATCCGGTCCCCGGCCGCCAGGTCGCCTTCCAACACCTGGCTGTGGCTCTCCGACGACGTGCCGAGCACGATCGGCACGACTTCGACGCCGCCGTCGCGCACGACGTAGACCACGCGCCGGCCGTCGACGACGCGCACGGCGCGGTTGGGGACGAGCAGCACATCCTCCAGGCGGTCGACGACCAGATTGACGGCCGCCGTCAGACCCGGCCGCACTTGTTCGTCCGGGTCGATCAGCACCACCGTCACCCGGAAGCTGACCACCCCCTGGGCCTCGGAACCCACCAGGTCGACCTCGGTCACCTCGCCCCGGTATGTCCGATCGAGGATGGCATCGAACGTCAGCTCGGCCTCCTGGCCCAGGCGAAGGCGATTGATGTCGACCTCCGACACGGCGACGTCGACCAGCAGCCGCGAGAGATCGGCCAGCTGGAAGGCGACCGTGCCCGGCCCCACCTGATCGCCCGGCTGGACTTCGACGGCGGTGATCGTGCCGTCGAATGGCGCCGTCACCCGCGCCTGTTCGACGGTGGCCCGTGCGGCCGCGACGCGCGCCTCGGCCGCCGCCACCTCGTCCGCAGGCGGGCCGTTCTTCACCCGCTCGTACTCGCGCAGCGCGTCGTCGAGCCTCGCCTGGGCGAGGGCGACGTCGGCCTCGAGCTGTGCCTGCTCGATGTCGCTCGGATGGCCGGTGTACCAGTTGTAGGCGGCGAGCGCCGAGTTGTAGGCCTGGCGCGCCTGGATGTAGGCCAGGTAGGCCTGGGCCTTGGCGCCGCCTTCCGACAGGCTGCCCGGCGTGCCGTCGTAAACGTCCTTGGCGTGCTCCATACGCTCGCGCTCGAGCGCCAGCCTGGCCTTGGCCGCCTTGAGGGTATCGGAGGTGGCGCGATTTCCCTCCTGACGAACGGTGTACGTTCGCTGCGCCTTGTCCAGCGCCTCGCGCGCGGCGGCGACCGCCAACTGCGCTTCGGCCGCGGCCCGGTTCGAGTGGAGCAGGTCGTCCAGCGCCTGCTCGGCCGCCACCAGGTCGGCGCGCGCCAGGATCACCTGCGCCGGCAGCGAGTCGTCGCGCAGGTCGGCCAGCACGTCGCCGGCCTGCACCACGTCGCCGACTTCGACCAAGACCTCGTCGACGATGCCGCTGGTCTCGAACGAGACGCGGGCGAGTCGCTGCGGCCGCACCGTGCCGGTCGCGCCGACGATGGCCGTCAGCGGGCCGATCTCGACGGCGACGGTCTCGGCATCCTCCCCCGGCAGCGCCGCGCCGATGCCGGGACGGCTGCAACCCGCGGCCACCAGCGCCGTCAGGATCAGAACGGTCGTTCGTATCCTGCGTTTCATGGTTGGCGAACCTCACGCAAGGGTTCGAGCGTCCAGCTCCGCCGGCCGCCGAAGCGCGTGGCGAGCGCCGCCCCGGCCCCGACCAACCCCAGGAGCAGCATCACGCCCGGACCGACGACGGGGAGGCGAGTCGGCGCGTAGAGCAGCGTTGTGCCGACGAGCAGCGACCACAAGGGCGAGCCCTCGGCCCACGCCGCTCGGCGCAGCAGTTCGCGACCGAGCCCGAAGGCCAGCGCCACCGCCCCGACGAGCGCGGCGAGAAACACGACCGACCCAAGCACGAACGGCAGCAGCGCGGTGTGGACGTAGAAGGCGGAGAGGAGGGAGACCGCGCCCAGCCCGGCCGCCAGCAGCGCGCCGGTCAACAGGTATCGCAGGACGGCGCCCCATCCGCCGGTCACCGAGTCGGTCAGGCGCCGCATCCGTTCGGGCGCGGCGTAGAGCAGCATCAGGCCGATCACGAACTGAAGCAGCATTCCGGCGAAGGCCTGGAGGTAGGGGCCCACCGCAACGACGGGCGCCACGAAGAGGTGGCCGGCGCCGGCCCCAATCTGGCGTCGAAGCGGAGGCCAAGGCCATCGCACGATCCCTTCCGCCTCCAGATAGGCGGTCACCAGGATCACGGCCAGCGCCGCCAGACACGACGCCACCACGCCTGCTTTCCAGCGAGTCATGTTCCGGCTCCTTGGATCGAGATTCCCGTCGCCCCCGCGTCCTCGAGGCGCGGCAACAGGCGCAACAACCACGCGGACAACGACACGGCCAGAAGGATCGATCCCAGGAGACCGGCGGGGCCGAGGTCCGCCGCGATCCCCGCGGCGCCGTCGAGAGCCGACCGGGCCGTCTGCCAGACGGCGGGCGCCGGCGCAGCGGCGAGGTTCGCCAACCAGTTCGCCGACGCATCGAGGGCCCCGACGGAGTCCCAGGCCGTGATCGCCCGGGCTTGCGGCCACAGCGCGACCGCCCCGGTCAGCGAGGCGACCAGCAACGCGGCGTCGCCCGCGCGTCGCCGCCACGCCTCGCGGGCCCGCTGCCCGCGCAGTCGGGCGCGGACGCGCGCCCCCAGGTCGGCAGGCATCGGCGGAGACGACATCTCCGACAGCCACGCGTCGAGCCGGTCAGGCATTCTCCTCCTCCAGGAACCGGCGCAGCGCAGCCCGGGCGCGCCGCAGGTGCGTCCGCACGGTGTTGAGCGGCACGCCGAGGACCGCGGCGATCTCCGCGTACCCGAGTCCGCCGTCGTAGCGAAGAGCGATCACGACCCTCCACTCCGGTCGCAGGCCGCGCACGCCGTTCGCCAGCCGCGCCCGCGCCTCGTCGGCTTCCAACCGGGCTTCGAGCGGCACTTCATCGGCGGCGGCCGAATCGATTTCGTCGCCGACATCGGCGAAGTCCAGCGGCCGTCGCTTGCGCCAGGCGTCGCGCGTCAGGTTCGTGGCGATGCTCGCCAGCCATGGGAAGAACGGCCGATCCGGCGAGCAGCGCCGGCGATGCTGCCATGCCCGTAGCCAGGCCTCCTGCACCAGAGACTCGGCTTCGCCCTCGTCGGGTGCGAACCTCCGCACCAGGCGAAACAGGCGCGCCGTGTGAATCTCGACCAGGCGGTCGAACGCCGAGGGATCGCCGGCGAGGGCCTGGCGGACGAGGCTCGGATCATCCTGTTCCATCGTCAACACGTGCCGGGGGGCGGTTAAGTTTCAACGGCGAACCATTCATTCTAACGCCAGGCCCCGCAAGGGCACCCCATCGGGCATCTCGGCGTAACCTTGTGACACTTGTCACGCGGGTCGCGGACGGCCTCGACTGCGAGGCGGGCGGCGGCCTGCCTATGCTCGGGAAGGTATCCCGGAGGCCAGGATGACCGAGACCCTACCACCGGCCGAGGCGGTCCTCGACCGCAAAGCCCGGATGCGCTTGCCGCTGGAGGAAGTCCGGGCGCGGCCCGTCGCCGAGCGCCTGCGCGACTTCGACGCCACGTTTCTGCCGATGACCGAGGACGAAGCGAGGCGCGCCGCGCTGCGGTGCATCCAATGCCCGGAGGCGCCGTGCGTCGAGGCCTGCCCGGTGCACAACGACATCCCTGCCGCCATGCGGCTGATCGAACAGGGCGACTTCTTCGGCGCCGCCGCCGTCTACCGCCGGACGAGCTCGATGCCCGAGATCTGCGGGCTGGTCTGCCCGCACGAGGCGTTGTGCCAGGGTTCGTGCGTGCGCAACAAGCGCGGCGAGCCGGTCCTGACCGGCGCTCTCGAAGCGTTCGTCGCCGACTACGAGCGGCGGCACGGCACGGTCGAGATCCGTCGCGGCGCTGCCTCCGGGAAACGTGTCGCCATCGTCGGCTCGGGGCCGGCCGGCCTGGCCTGCGCCGAACAGCTCGTGATGCGCGGGCACAGCGTGACCGTCTTCGAGGCGGCGCCGGCGCCGGGCGGTCTGCTCGTCTACGGCATCCCCAACTTCAAGCTCCCCAAGTCGATCGTCGAGGCCCGCCTTGACGACTTGCGCCGAGCCGGCGTCAAGTTCGTCACCGGTCGCAGGATCGGCGAGGCCGAGACGGTCGATGGGCTGCTGGCCGACGGCTACGACGCGGTCTTCCTCGGCGTCGGCAGCGCCGTCGACGCCGACATGAAGATCCCGGGCGACGACCTGCCGGGTGTCTGGCAGGCGACCGAGTTCCTCGTGCGCTGCAACGTCGATCCCCGCCTGTTGCGCCCCGACCAGCGCCAGCGACCGCACGTCGGGCGGCGGGTGGTCGTCATCGGCGGCGGCGATACTGCTTCCGACTGCCTGCGGACCGCGCTCCGGATGCAGGCCGAGGAGGTCACCTGTCTCTATCGGCGCACCGAGGCCGAGATGCCCGGCGGCAAGAAGGACCGCGCGCTGGCGCGGGAGGAAGGGGCGCGCTACCGCTTCCTGACCCAGCCCGTGCGCTTCCATGCCGACGCCGACGGGCGGGTGGCGTCGGTCGAGTGCCTGCAATGCGAGCTCGGCGAGCCGGACGCCAGCGGCCGTCGCCGCCCGGTGCCGATCGAGGGCTCGACCTTCAGCGTTCCGGCCGATACCGTGGTGCTGGCGCTCGGCTACTGGCCCGATCCGCTGATCGGGAAGACGACCCCCGGGCTCGAAACACACGACCATGGCCTGATCGTCGCCGATCCCGAGACGGGCGCGACGACGCGCCCCGGCGTGTTCGCCGGCGGGGATTGCGTCGGCGGCCCTGACCTGGTCGTGACGGCGATGCGCGGCGGCCGCCGGGCAGCCGCGGCGATCGACGAGTACCTTCGCACGAAGGCGTAACGCGCCGACATCGCCGTTCCGGCCGCAGCCGCACGCGCGCCTCGCCGGTCTTGGCGGACGGCGTGCGGGTGTAGCATTCCCGCGTGAGCCCACGCGTGGACCGCGCCGCCCTGACCGCCGCCATCAAGACGGAGGCCGCCCGGCTCGGCTTCGAATGGGTCGGGGTCACCACACCCGATCCCCCGCCGCATCTCGACGTCTACCGCGCCTGGCTGGCGCGCCGCCGGCAGGGGTCGATGGCCTACCTCGCCGCCGAGCGGGCCGTCTCCCGGCGCGCCGACCCGCGCCGGATTCTGCCCTCCTGCCGGTCGATTCTGGTCGTCGGGATGCGCCATGCGCCGCCTCCGTCGGCCGATGGCCCGCGTCTCGCGGCGTACGCGCTCGGCGAGGACTACCACCGGGTGGTCCTCGAGCGGCTCGAACGGCTGATGACCTTCCTGCAGCCGCGCGCCGCCGAGCCCTTCGAATACCGCCTCTACACCGACACCGGCCCGCTGCTCGAGCGCGAGCTGGCCCAGCGCGCCGGGCTGGGTTGGATCGGCAAGAACACCTGCCTGATCCATCCGCGGCATGGCTCCTACTTCCTGCTCGGCGAGGCGCTCGTCAGCGAGCCGCTCGAGCCCGACGCGCCCTTCGTCGCCGATCGCTGCGGCACATGCACCCGCTGCCTCGACGCCTGCCCGACCGCCTGCATCCTGCCCGATCGCACGATCGACGCGCGGCGCTGCATCTCGTACCAGACGATCGAAAACCGGGGCCCGATCCCTCCTGACCTGCGGCCGGCGATCGGCGACTGGATCTTCGGCTGCGACGTGTGTCAACAGGTCTGCCCGTGGAACGTGCGCTTCGCCGCGCCGACGCCGATCCCGGAGTTCGAACCGGCCCCCGGCTCCGCTTCGCCGGATCCGCGAGCCTTCCTCGAGGGGACGGCGCCTCTGCGCCGATCGCCGCTGACGAGAGCCGGCCGCAACGGGATGGCGCGGAACGCCGCCGTCGTGATGGGCCATCGCCCTAGGGCAGAAGACGTCGAGGCGCTGGGCCGCGCGCTCATCGAGCACGCCGACCCGATCGTCCGGGGCCACGCGGCGTGGGCGCTCGGGCAGATCGGAGGCGCCGCGGCGGAGGCGTGCCTCCGCCGTGCGGCGAAGACCGAAACCGATTCCGGGGCGCAGAAGGAGATCGACGCCGCGCTCGCGTCGCTCCGCTCCTCCGGCGGCGAAGATCCGGCGCAGGGCTAGGGGAGCGGAGTCGCGGTCGGGGTGAACGGGTTCGGAGTGAACGTGATCGTCGGTGTGGCGATTCCGACGGGCACGATCAGCACCCGTCCGACGAACAGCACGTCCGTGACCTTCATCTTGTTGAGCGCCGCGATCGCCTCGGCCGTGCTGTTGAAGCGGGAAGCGATCAGCACCAGGTTATCCCCCGGCTTCACGACGTACTCGATCCGGCTCCCCGGCACAAGCGTCAGCGGGATCGGCGTTTCGGTCGGCAGCTTCGAGCCGGCGGGCGGGATGAGCAGCGTCTGCCCGACGAAGATCTGGTCGGCGGTTGGGATGCCGTTGACCGACATCAACAGTAGGACTTCCACACCGAACCGCTCGGCGATCGAGGACAAGTTGTCTCCGGCTTCGACGATATAGGTCGTCGGGCCGGCCGGCGTCGGCGTCTCGCTGGGCGGGGCGGTGGGCGTGATCGTCGGCGTCGGCGTCTCGGTCGCGGTGGGCGTGATCGACGGCGTCGGCGTCCGGCTGGCGAAGAACGAAGGCATGGCCGGCGGGTTGTCGCCCGTCAGCCACATGACGACCAGGAACAGCCCGACGGCAACCAGGACAACCGCAATGCCCCCCAGCAGTAGGGGGACCATGCGCTCTCGCCGCCGGCGGTAGGCGTCGATGACGTCGGATGCGGAGTGGTCGCCCTCGGTCAAATGGTTCCAGCCCTTCGCCGCCTCATTGTAACCCGATTTCCCGAACGCGCGGCCTAGCCGTTGGCGAAGGCCGCGGCGATGAAGCGCAGAAGCGCCGGGAGCAGGTTGTGCCATGTTGCCTCGACGTGGGCGCCCTCGACCATCTGTCGCTCGACCGAGATGTTGCGCGCCTCGAGCAGCGACGCCAGATCCTCCGTGCGCCGCCGCGCCCAGTCGTCGGTGCCCGCGGCCAGCAGGACTCGATCCGGCAGCGCCGTCGCTTCGCGGGCCAGCACCAACGGATCGTACGCCGGGCGGGCGCTGTTGACGGCCAGCGCCGGGCTGAGCGCCGCCACCGAGCCGAACAGGTCGGCATGCCGAAAGCCGATTTCGAGCGCCCACACGCCCCCGCGCGAAATGCCGACGATCGTGCGCGCCGCCGGCCTCCCGTCGGTCCGGAAGGATCGATCGACCGCCGGGACCAGGCCCTCGAGGAATTCGCTCTCGTAGGAACCCGGTCCGCCGTCGCTGCCGCTGAAGATCGGTTCGGGGAGCCGGGGCAGGATGAGGATCGCCTCTGGGAAGCCGTCGGCCTTGATTGCCGCCTCGACCGCCTGCGCCAGGCCGAGGTCAAGCCAGTGATCCTCGGTGTATGGCTTCCCGTGAAGGAAGAAGGCCACCGGATATCGCAACGTGACTTCGTCGTAGCACGGCGGCAGGTAGACGTGCGCCGGCACGTCTCCGTTGACCGCCACCCCGCGGTAGGTGAACTCCACCCACCGACCCACCTCCTCGCCGCAGGTCTCCGTCGGGAGGATGGTCGGCTCGGGCGAAGCAGGTAGGGGGGTCGGCGTCGGCGCCGTGGTCGGGGCCGGGGACGGGGCGGGCGCGGCGGAGGGCGATGCGATGCACGCGCCGAGCAGGGCCGGGCCCAGGAGCAGGGCGCGCAGGTCTCTCAAGCGGGCTTCGAGGGAATCGGCCTCTCGGCCGAGAGCGGACGACCGGTGGCGTTGCGCCGGACGGCCAGGATTTCGGCCACGATCGATAGGGCGATCTCGGCCGGCGTCTCGGCGCCGAGGTCCAGCCCGATCGGCGAACGCAGGCGGGCGAGCGCCTCGGCCGGCACGCCGCGCGCCGCCAGCCGTTCGCGGATCACCCGATGCTTGGTGGGCGAGGCCACCAAGCCGACGTACGCCGCGGGCGGTTCCATCGTCAGGACCTGCGCCAGCGCCGGCTCGTCCCAGCCCCACGTCGCCACCACCACGTAACTCTCGCTCCCGAAGTGTTCCGTTGGCAGCGGGTCGAGGCGTTCGGTGGCGGAGTCGTAGCCGACGAGGGCGACGTGCTCCGCCTCGGGGAAGGCCTCCGGCGAAGCGAACTCCGGCCGGTCGTCGATGACGACCAGCCGCATGCCCACCTCGTGGGCCATCCGAGCCAGCGGCCGCGCCACGTGTCCGGCGCCGAGGAGGACCAGCGTCGCCGGCGTTTCAAGCACTTCGATGTGCACGTCGACTACCCCTCCGCACAGGCCGAGGCTCTCGGGCTCGCCGCCGGTCGTCAGCGGGTAGCTCTCCACCCGGCCGTGCCGCGCGACAAGCGCCCGGCGCGCGTCGTCGATCACCTTCTGCTCGAGCGAGGCCCCGCCGACCGTGCCGACGGTTCGTCCGTCGGGCCAGACGAGCATGCGCGCCCCCGCGTGACGCGGCGCCGAGCCGCGCACCCGCACCACCGTCGCCAGCGCCACCCGCTCGCCGCGCTCGACGGCGTGCAGGGCGGCGCGCATCACGTCGGTGAATTCGGACATCGGGTCCGTGGTCTGTGCTCGGTGGTCGGTTCCTGAGGTGCGGGCCACCGACGCCGTCCGAATGATACCCCACCCCCGCCGGGTATAATCCGCGGCGTGAAGTATCACGTCTGGACCGAAGGCTGCCAGATGAACGTCGCCGACTCGCAGCGCGTGGCGTCGGCGCTCGAGCGACTGGGCTACCGCGCCTGCGACGTCGCCGAAGAGGCCGACGTCATCGTGCTCAACACGTGCGTCGTCCGCCAGAGCGCCGAGGACCGCGCCTACGCCCGGCTGACATCCTTGCGGCCGCTGAAGGAGCAGCGTCCGGAGGTCGTCGTCAACCTGATGGGCTGCCTGGTGGGCGTGCGCGGCGACGGCGCGCTGCGCCGGGCCTTCCCGTACGTCGACGTGTTCTCCCCGCCGTCGGATCCGACGCCGCTCGTGCGCCACTTGCTCGGCCGCGACGGCCGCAGCCTCGACGACGAGGATCTCCAGCGTCGGTACGCGGCGATGGACGGCGATCTCCTCCTGCCGCTCGATGAGCGCGGCCGCCGGGTGGCGGCCCACGTGCCGGTGGTCTACGGCTGCTCGCACGCCTGCAGCTTCTGCATCATCCCCTTCCGTCGCGGCCCGGAGCGCAGTCGCCCGGTGGGCGAGATCGTCGCCGAAGTGCGCTCGCTCGTGGCCCAGGGCGTGCGCGAGGTCACCCTGCTCGGCCAGATCGTCGATCGCTATGGCCGGGACGTCCCCGACGGCCCGGACCTGGGCGACCTGTTGCGCGTGCTCCACGACGTCCCCGGGCTCCTGCGCATCCGCTTCCTCACTTCGCACCCGAACTGGATGACCGATCGCCTGCTGGACGCGGTGGCCGAGCTTCCTCGGGTGTGCGAGCACATCGAGGTGCCGGTGCAAGCCGGCAGCGACGAGGTGCTGCGGCGCATGAAGCGCGGCTACACACGCGACGACTACCGCCGCCTGATCGAGCGCATCCGCCTCCGGTTGCCGCAGGCTTCGATCGCCACCGACATCATCGTCGGTTTCCCGGGCGAGAGCGAGGCCCAGTTCCTCGAGACGTACGATCTGCTGGCGGAGCTCGAGGTCGACGTCGCCCATATCGCCCGCTACTCGCCCCGACCGGGCACGCTCGCCGCGCGGCGCATGCCCGACGACGTACCCGCGCCGGAGAAGGAGCGCCGCTTCCGCGCGCTGGAATCCCTCCAGACGGAGATCGCCTCGCGCATCCACGCCCGTCTGGTCGGGGAGACGGTCGAGGTCCTGATCGAAGAGCGGGATCGAGCGAAGAACGGCCAGGGACGGAACGCGGCGCGCTGGCGCGGCCGAACCAGGACGAACAAGCTCGTCTTCGTCGATTCATCCGACGACCTGCGCGGCCGCCTGGTACCGGTGCGGATCGAGTGGGCGGGCCCCTGGAGTCTGGTCGGTGTGCCCGCCGAGCCCGATCCGGCGCCGCTCGGCTTGACAGCCCTCGCCGCACCGCAGTAGTATCGCGTCTCCGGCGCCCCTCGGCGCCGCCATGCCATCCGCGCGGGAAGGGACAGCATCCATGATTCTGCGACGACACCGAATGGCGGCCGGGCTGCTGGCGGCGGCGATCGCCCTGGCGGCGTGCAACTTCCCGAGCCAACCGTCTCCCCAGGAGATCGCTTCGACCGCCGCCGCCCAGACCGTCTCGGCGCAGCTCACCCTGGTCAGCGCCGCGTCGCCGACCGTCCCGGCGACGAACACGCCGGCGCCGCCGCCCGAAACGAGCACGCCGAGCCCCACCCCGCCGCCGCCGCCAACGGCGACACTCGGCTGCAGCGACAACTCGCAGTTCGTCAGCGACGTCACCATCCCCGACAACACCAACATGACCCCCGGCCAGACGTTCACCAAGACCTGGCGGCTGCGCAACTCCGGGTCCTGCACGTGGACGACGGCCTACGATCTGGTCTTCGTCGACGGCAACGCGATGAGCGGCCCAGCCTCCGTGCCTCTCGCTGGGCCGGTGGCGCCCGGCAGCACCGTCGACCTGTCGGTCAGCCTCACGGCGCCCTCCACCAACGGCACCCATCGCGGCAACTACCGCCTGCGGAACGACAAGGACGTCCTCTTCGGGACCGGGTTCTACGTCCAGATCGTCGTCGGTCCGACGGCCACACCGACGGTCGGCGTTTACAAGACCGGCTCGCTGACAATCAACTCCTCGTTCACCTTCGACCTGGATCAGATCGTCTCGCCCGGGACGCCAAACCAGGACTTCTGGTACGAGGGCATCTCGCCGGTCGAGCGGTACCTCACGCCGCAGAACGGCGCCACGATCAAGGAGATGTCGGGCACGCCGTCGTACGGCGACTGCGCCGGCGCCGCCCTCGGCTCGGGCAAGATCAACTTCAACGACATCTCGGTCGGCGACTGGTTCTGCTACCAAACGAACGCCGGGCGCTACGGCCGCTTCCAGGTCGACGGCATCACCGCCTTCTCGATCACGATCGACGTCCGCACCTGGGGCTGAGACGCCCGCCGGCCGCTTCCGACGAAACCCGTTTTGCGCCCGCAAGACGGGTTTCTTGTTCGGCGCCGGCGTGTGCTACAGTCAGATCTCGCCATGACCGCTCCCCCGGCCGCCCTCATGGGTGTGGACGACGCCGTCGCCCAGGCGTTTCGTTCGGCGGCGCACGCCTTCCAGGTGCAGGCCGCGGCCCTGTTCCGCGCCGGGCGCCTGGTGGCCTTCGCCTCGCCGACCAACGCGCTGACGATGGAACAGGTCGCCCCGGCGGTGGCGGCCTCGACCGATGTGGCGACGCGCGGGCCTCTCACGCGCTTCTACACGCCGCCCGGATCCGATACCGATTTCGTGCTGTACGCCACTCCGGTGCGCGGCGACCTGGCGCTGGCTGCCTTCTTCACCATGGATACGCCGCTCGGCAACGCCCGCCGCTCCGGCCAGGCGCTCGTTCAGGCGATCGTGCGCGCCGGCGTCACCGCCGCGCCGCCTCCCCCGGCCGAGTCGCCGCCGACCGAGGCGCCGCCCCCGCTTCCGCGCGACTGGATCCCGGAGCAGCCGACGCCGGAGCTCGAGCGGACGCTGCTACCTCGAGAGCAGACGCCCCTCCCCACCCCCCTGCCGCGAGACTGGCTCCCCACCGCCCCGGCCAGCGAAGAGCGCCTGCCGTTCCTGCGTCCGCCGGCGGCAGCCCCGTCTCTTGCGGCGCCGGACGTCGCGGCGCCCACCCCATTCGCCGCCGCCGGCGCCCCTCTCCGGCTCTCGCTCGTTCTGATCCCGCGCTTCCCGGAGCACCGCCTGACGGGCGCCCTGGTGCCTCGGCTCCGCGCCTGGACTCAACGTCTGTGCCTGGCGTGGGACTGGCGCGCCGAGACCATTGACGTGCGCCCCGATCGCCTGGCGATCGTCCTCACCATCGGCCCCGAGACCGCCCCGGCTCTGGTGGCGCAGCAGCTGCGCGACGGCCTGGCCTCACGCGTCCTGCAAACCTTCCCGCAGCTGGCAGCCGATCTCCCCTCCGGCCGATTCTGGGCCTCGCCCTCCCTGCTCGCCGGCGGCGCCCTTCCCGACGAGACCGAGGTGCGCGCCTTCATCCGCGACACCCGTCGGGCGCAGGGCTTCTCGCCGCGCGCCTAGCCGGCCTGTCCCGGCTCGATTCCTCGACGCGCCGACTCGGGGAGCGCCGTCCCGTGGAGTCGGCGGGTTAGAATCGGCTGTCCGTTTGTCGCATCGATGCCCCCGAAAGCGCGCCTCTTCCTGATCGACGGCCACGCCCTGGCCTACCGAACCTACTACGCCCTGACCCGGGCTGGCGACGCCTCGCGCTGGACGACGAAGTCCGGGGAGCCGACCGCCGGCACCTACGGCTTCGCCTCCGTCCTGCTGCGGCTGCTCGAGCAGGAATCGCCCGAGTACCTGGCCGTTTCCTTCGACACCGGCCGGACCTTTCGCGACCAGGCCTACCCGGCGTACAAGGCGACGCGGGCCAAGATGCCGGAAGACCTCTCGCCCCAGATCGACCGCATCCGGGAGCTGGTGAACGCCTTCGGCATTCCGGTGCTCGAACGCGAGGGGTACGAGGCCGACGACGTGCTGGGGACGGTCGCGGCGCAGGCCGCCGAGCGCGGCCTCGACGTGGTCATCCTCACCGGCGACCGCGACCTGCTGCAACTGGCCTCCGATCGCGTCACGGTGCGGCTCGCCGGGCAAAAACTGTCGCAGGCGCTCGACTTCGGCCCGGCCGAGGTCCGCGCGAAGCTGGGCATCGAGCCGCAGCAGCTCGTCGACTTCAAGGCGCTCGTCGGCGACGCGAGCGACAACATCCCGGGCGTCAGCGGCATCGGCGAAAAGACGGCCGTCGCCCTGCTGGCCGAGTACGGATCGCTGGAGGGGATCTACGCCAACCTCGACAAGATTCCGGCGCGCGTCGCCGCCAGGCTGGAGGCCGGCCGCGACCAGGCGCGGCTCAGCCAGCACCTGGCGCGCATCGTCACCGATGTCGACCTGCCGTTCGACGCCGAGGCCTGTCGCTGGCGCGGCATCGACCGCGACGCCGTGACCGAGTTGTTTCGCACCCTCGAGTTCCGCTCGCTGCTCGACCGGCTGCCGGGGCCCAAGCCGGCCGCCTCGCGCCAGATGAACCTGTTCGCCGCCGAGCCGGCGCAGCCGCCGCCGGCTGTCGCCCCCGAGTCGATCGTCGACACGCCGGCCAAGCTCGAAGCGCTGGCGCGGCGCCTGGCCGAGGCCGACGTCGTCGCCGTCGACGTCGAGACCAGCCACGCCGACGAGATGCAGGCATCGCTCGTCGGCCTGGCCTTCGGATTCACGCCGCACGACGGGGTCTACGTCCCGGTCGGGCACCTCCCGGCGTTCGCCGGGTCGGACCAGCTCGAGCTCGAGACGGTACGCCGCGCCCTCGGTCCGGCGCTGAGGCGGCCTTCCCTGGCCAAGGTCGGGCACAACCTGAAGTTCGACTTCACGGTCCTGGGCCGCCACGCCATTCGCCTGGAGCCGTTGTCGTTCGACACGATGATCGCCGAGTGGCTGTGCGACCCGGCGTCGCACAACTTGGGATTGAAGAACCTGGCCTACGTCCGCCTCGGCAAGGCGATGACCGAGATCGAGGCCCTGATCGGCCGCGGCCGCACGCAGCGCTCGATGGCCGAGGTGCCGATCGCCGCCGTCGCGCCGTACGCCATCGACGACGCGACGGTCTGCCTGGCGCTCAAGCCGGTGCTCGACGCCGAGCTCGACTCCAAGCAGCAGCGCCGCCTGTTCGACGAACTCGAGATGCCACTCATCCCGGTGCTGGCCGACATGGAGGCCAGCGGCGTGCTGCTCGACCGCGACTTCCTGCGCCATCTCTCGGCCGAGCTCGAAGCGCGGCTGGCCGACCTCGAACAGGAGGTTTGCCGCATCGTCGGGCACGCCTTCAATCTGCATTCGACGCAGCAGTTGTCGCGCGTCCTGTTCAACGAGCTCGGCCTGTCGGCGCCCGGACGCAATCGCCGCACCACGGCCGGGCTGCTCTCGACGGCTGGCGACGTGTTGGAGGAACTGCGCCACGCCCATCCGGTCGTCGGCCTGATCGTCGACCATCGCGAGCTGGCCAAGCTCAAGTCGACCTACACCGACGCCCTGCCGGCGCAGATCGACCCGACGACTGGCCGCGTCCACACCTCCTTCAGCCAGACCGGGACGGTGACCGGGCGCCTGGCGTCGTCGAATCCCAACCTGCAGAACATCCCGATTCGCACCGAGCTCGGCCGCCGGATCCGCCGGGGGTTCATCGCCGCGCCGGGCCACGTGCTGCTCGGCATCGATTACTCGCAGATCGAACTGCGCATCGTCGCCCACGTCGCCCAGGACGAGGCCATGATCCGCGCCTTCCTCGACGACCAGGACATCCACGCCACGACGGCCGCCGCGGTGTTCGGCGTCGCCCCGCAGGCCGTGACGCCCGAGATGCGGCGCCAGGCCAAGGCGGTCAACTTCGGCCTGATCTACGGGATGAGCCCATTCGGGTTGTCGCGCTCGACCGGCATGACGCTGGGCGACGCCGAGGACTTCGTCAAGGCCTACTTCGAGCGATTCCCGGGGGTGCGCGGCTACCTCGATCGCATTCGGGTCGAAGCCGCGCGCCAGGGATACGTCGAGACCCTGCTCGGTCGGCGTCGCTATTTCCCGCAGCTGATGGTCGGCGGTCCGCCGGCGTCGGAGGTCGTGCGATCGCGCGCCCGACGCGAGGCGATCAACGCGCCGATCCAGGGCACCGCCGCCGACATCATCAAGCTGGCCATGCTGCGATTGCCGGGCGAGCTGCGCGATGCTGGCCTGTCGGCGCGCCTGCTGCTCCAGGTGCACGACGAGCTGGTGCTCGAGTGTCCGCGCCGCGAGCTGGCCGAGGCCGCACGCGTGGCGCAGCGGGTGATGCAGTCGGCGTTCACGCTGCGCGTGCCGCTCAAGACCGACGCCAAGGCCGGGCCGAACTGGGCCGAGATGGAGCCGGTGGCGTAGGGAGTGGCCGGGGCTCGTGCCCCACGCCGTCGTCGCGTAGCCTCGGGGCGCGGAGGCCTGTGCTAGAATCGCCACGCGCTTCGCTCGCGCGCCCCCGAGTCCCATGACCGGACGCCAGGACCTCTTCGACGAGTCAATGCAACTCGGCCACTCGGCGGCCTGGGACCTCAAGTGGGACCGCGCCATCGGCTACTACCGCAAGGCGCTGGCCGAATTCCCCGAGGACGCTCGCGCCCTGACCAGCCTCGGCCTGGCGCTGCTCGAGACCAACCAGCTCCCCGAAGCCCTCGCCGTCTACCGGCAGGCGGCCAAGGTCTCGCCCGACGACCCGGTGCCGATCGAGCGTTGCGCCGAGATCTTCGAGCGCCTCGGTCAGACGAAGGAAGCCATCAAGCAACGCGAGGCGGCCGGCGAGCTGTACGTCCGCCGCAAGGACGCCGAGAAGGCGCTCGACTGCTGGAGCCATGTCGGGCGTCTGGCCCCGGGCAGCCTGGCGGCACGCGCCCGCCTGGCGCTGACCCACGAGCGGATGGGTCGCCGGCGCGAGGCCGTCCACGAGTACCTGGCCGTCGCCTCAATCCAGCAGCGCGCCGGCAAGCCCGAGCGCGGCATCGAAGCCGTGCAGCGCGCCCTGACGCTCATCCCCGGCAACCCGGACGCGTCGCACGCACTGCGGCTGCTGCGGGAGGGCAAGCCGCTTCCCCCGCCGCCCCCACCGCGGGGAGCGACCGGGCCGCTGCGGATGGTCGAAGTCGGCGAGGCGCTGCGCGCCGAAGCCGCCCCGGCCGAGCCGGAGGATGGCGCCGGAGACCCGGAGGCCGCGGCGCAGCGCCAGGCCCTGACCATCCTGGCCGGCCTGCTCTTCGAAGACAGCGGCGAGGAGCCCGGCGGCCGGGCGCAGGGGATGGCGGCGCTCGGCAAGGGGAAGAAGCCGGCCGATCGCGAGATCGCTTTGCGGGCCTCCGTCAGTCGCAGCCTGACGCAGGCCATCGACCTCCAGACGCGGGGTCAGAGGAAGCTCGCCCTCAAGGAGTTCGAGGCGGCGATGAAGGCCGGCCTCGACAGCCCGGCCATCCATTACAACATCGGCATCCTTCACAAGGAGTTGGGCGCGTACGACCTGGCCCAGAAGCACCTGATGCGCGCCGTGGGCCACCCCGAGCTGGCCTTCGGCGCCCACCTGGCGCTCGGGCGGATCGCGCGCGAGCAGGGCGATCAGGCCGAAGCCGCCCGCCACCTGGTGCAGGTGCTCCGCATCGCCGACACCATGTCGGTCGACCGCAGCCAGTCGTCGCAGCTCAACGAGTACTACGACCGGCTCCAGGCGACGCTCGAAGCCGGCAACCAGGAAGGCCTCGAACGCCTGAACGAAAGTACGCTCGGCCTGCTGAGCGGTCCGAACTGGATGCAGCAGGTGCGGGCGGCGCGCCAGACCGTCGAGGCCGAGGCGCCCGGGGCGACGGTCATGCCGATCGCCGAGATGTTCGCCGTCGGCGCCAGCGATCGGGTCTTCAAACACCTCGAACGCATCGACCAGCTGCTCGGCAGCAGCCATCTCGACGCCGCCATGGAGGAGGCGCTGCTGGCGCTCGGCGCCTCGCCCCACTACCTGCCGATTCACCTGCGCATGGCCGAGATCCTCTTCAAGTCCGGGCGGCAGGAACACGCCATGCGCAAGCTCAAGACGGTCGCCGAGACCCATCGGGTGCGCGGCGAGGTGCGCGAGGCGGCCGAGGTCTACCTGCGCGTGCTCAACTTCGCGCCGGTCGATCTGACCTCGCGGGCGCGATTGATCGAACTCCTGGCGCAGCAGGCGCGCACCGACGAAGCCCTCGACCAGTTCCTCCAGCTCGCCGACCTGTACCGCCAGATGGCGCAGATCGAGGAAGCCCGGCGCGCGCTGACCGACGCCCTGCGCCTGGCGCAGCAGTCGCAGGTCGAACCGAAATGGGAGATCCGCATCCTGCGCGAGATGGCCGACATGGATCTGGCCCGCCTCGACTGGCGCCACGCCCTGCGCACCTTCGAGCAGATCACCGCCCTCGATCCGACGGACGAGAAGGCCAGCGCCAACCTGATCGACCTCAACCTGCGCCTCGGCCAGGAAGAGGCGGCGGCCGAGGCCCTCGACCGCCACCTCGAGAACCTGGTGCGCGCCGGCCGCGCTCCCGAGGCCCTGGCCTACCTGGAGGAGCTGGCGCGCGAGCATCCGGGGAAGCAGGCGCTCCACCTCCGGCTGGCCGAGGCCTACCGCGCCGCCGGTCGCACGGCCGACGCCATCGCCCAGTACGACGCGCTGGGCGAGATCCAGCTCGACGCCGGCCAGCTCGCCGACGCCATCCAGACTATCCGCACGATCATTTCGCTCCAGCCACCGGGGCTGGAGGGCTACGAGGAACTGCTGCGCAATCTGGAGGCGTCGCAGTAATGCTCAACACGCTCCTGGGCGACTTCGCCTCCTATCTCCAGCGCCTCACCTGGCTGAGCATCGTCGACCTGCTGCTCGTCACGGCGGTGCTGTTCGTCCTGCTGCGCCTGGTGCGCGGGACGCGCGCCGTCGTGCTGCTGCGGGGCATGGTCGTTCTGGTCATCGGGCTGGCGGTGCTGACCTCGCTCGTGCCGCTGCCGGGTTTCACCTGGCTGCTGCAAACCTCGCTGCCGGCGCTGCTCGTCGCCGTTCCGGTCATCTTCGCCCCCGAGATTCGGCGCGCCCTCGAACGGCTCGGGCGCGCCGGGGCGCTCTTCAACCTGGGCGCCGCGCCGAGCGACGTCGAGCGGACGATCCACGCCCTGACGACCGGCGCCCAGCGTCTTTCGGACCGCGGGCTGGGCGGCCTGATCGTCATCGAACGGGAAGTCCGGCTGGGCGAGTACCTCGAGACCGGTGTGGCGCTCGACGCCGTGCTCACACCGGAGCTCCTGCTGCAGATCTTCCACGTCAACACGCCGCTGCACGACGGGGCGGCGATCGTGCGCGGCGACCGGGTGGCGGCGGCGGCCTGCGTCCTGCCCCTGTCGTCGAGCGGCTCGCTGGCCTGGCCGCGCGACCGGCAGATGGGCCTGCGCCACCGGGCGGCGCTCGGCATCAGCGAAGTCAGCGACGCCGTGGCGCTGGTGATCTCGGAAGAGAACGGCGCCATCTCCGTGGCGCACAACGGGAGGATGATCCGCCGGCTCGATCCCGCCCGGCTGCGCAACATCCTGGTCGCCTTCTATCACCCGCGCCAGCCGAGCCTGCTCCCCGCCTGGCTCGCCCGCCTCACCCGGTCCGACCGGCGGGCCGAGACCCCGATCGAAGGCTAGCGTGCCCGAGCGGGAGCCGCGCCCGGTGCCCGGCGGACGGCCGCGCCGCGGTCGTCGCCGAGCCGCCCCACCGTAGAGGCCTCATGCGCCGTTGGCTGTGGGACAACGTCGAGAGCCTGCTGTTCGCCTTCCTCTTGGCGCTCTCGATCTGGATGGCCGGGGTCAGCGCCGCCGACCCGATCGACGAGCGCGCCTACCCTCTCCCCATCCCCGTTACCTACCTCGGCCCCGCGGCCGGCCTTCTCACGGTCGGCGAACCACCGTCGACCGCCACCGTCACCATCCGCGCGCCGGCCTCCGTCTGGGAACGGCTCACGACGGAGGATATCCGCGTCACCGTTGACCTTTCGGAGTTCGGCCCGGGCACGCACCGGGTAACGCTCGAGGCCTCGGTCGGCGTGCGCGGCGCACGCGTCACGACCGTCCAACCGGCGCAGGTCGACGTCCACCTCGAACAGGCCTCGCAGCGCACCGTCGCCGTGCGGGTTGTCGTCATCGGCGAGGCCGCCGCCGGATATCGGGCCGAGACGCCGGAGGTCGAACCGTCACAGGTGGCGGTCGTCGGCCCGACGTCGGTCGTCGATCGGGTGGTCGAGGCCGTGGCGACGATCGACCTGGCGGGCGCCGACCGCGACCTTGACGAGCAGGTCGAGCTTCGACCCCTCGACGCCGAGGGCGAAGTCGTGCCGGGGGTTGCCCTCGAGCCGGCGCAGGGGCGGGTTCGCCTCGCTGTCTCGCTGCCCGGCGGGTTCCGGTCGGTGGCCGTGCTGCCGCTGCTGACGGATCAAGTCGTCCCCGGCTACCGCGTCACCAACGTGACAGTCACGCCGCCGACGGTCGTGCTGTTCTCGTCCGATCCGCAGGCGGTCGAGTCGTTGCCGGGGTTCGTCCAGACCGAACCCATCTCCCTGGCCGACGCCGAGGCCACGATTCAGCGCCGTGCCCAGGTGGCGCTCCCCGCCGGGTTCTCGGTCGTCGACGAGCCGACCGTCCTGGTCGAAGTCACGATCGAGCCGATCCTGTCGTCGATCACGCTCAGCCGCCGGGTCGAGATCGTCGGGCTGGAGAGCGGGCGCTTCGCCGCCGCCTCGCCCGAGGTCGTCAGCGTCATCCTCGACGGTCCGCTCCCGGTGCTCGAGCGCCTGGCGCCGGACGACGTGCGCGTGGTGCTCGACCTGCTCGGACTCGGCCTGGGGACGCACCAGGTCGAACCGGAGGTCATCGTCCTGCCGGCCGGGGTCACGGTGCGCACCATCCTGCCGGATTCGCTCGAGGTCATCGTCAGCCGGACGCCCTTCGCCACGCCGACGCCGGTCCCCTGAGCGCGGGATGACCCGGCCGATCGTCGCCCTCGTCGGGCGCCCCAACGTGGGCAAGTCGACCCTGTTCAACCGGCTGGCCGGCGAGCGCCTGGCGGTGGTCGACGAACGCCCCGGAACGACCCGCGATCGGATCGTCGCCGAGGCCGAGTGGAACGGCGTCGCCTTCGACGTCGTCGACACCGGCGGTCTCGACCCGAACCTCAGCCGGCGCGCCGGAACGCTGTCGACCGACTCGGCCGAGTACCTCGACGACATCCGCCGCCAGGCGGAGGCCGCATGCCGCGAGGCGGAGGCGGTCGTCTTCCTGGTCGACGTCGTCGACGGCGTCACGCCGGCCGACCTCGAGGTGGCCGAGTTCCTGCGGCATCTCCGCCGCGACGGTCGGCCGGCGTTGTTCCTGGTCGTCAACAAGTGCGACACGCCCGCCCGGCGCCAGCAGGCGATGGAGTTCTACGCCCTCGGCCTGGGCGATCCGATCCCGATCTCCGCCCTGCATGGCACGGGCATCGGGGACCTGCTGGACGCGGTCACGGCCGGCCTGCCGCGGGTGCCAGCGGAGGACGATCCGTCGATCCGCATCGCCATCGTCGGTCGGCCGAACGTCGGCAAGTCGTCGCTGCTCAACCGCCTGCTGGGCGAAGAGCGGGTGATCGTCTCGCCGCTCCCCGGCACGACGCGCGACGCCGTCGATACCCGCCTGACCTTTCACGGAACGCCGATCACCCTGATCGACACCGCCGGCCTGCGCCGCCGCGGCCGGATCGTCCCCGGCGTCGAGCAGTATTCCGTCCTGCGCACGCTGCGCGCCGTCGAGCGGTCCCAGGTCGTGCTGCTGATGGTCGACGGCGCCGACGGCCTGACGGCGCAGGACGCGCACATCGGCGGCTTGGTCGTCGAGAAGAAACGGCCGGTGGTGCTCCTGGTCAACAAGTGGGACCTGGTGGAGAAGGACGAGCACACGATGGACGAGTTCCTCCGCCGGATCCAGGCCGAAATGGCGTTCCTCGAGTTCGCTCCGGTGCTGTTCGTTTCGGCGCTGACCGGTCAGCGGACAGGGCAGGTGCTGCCGATGGCGCTCCGGGTCCAGGAGGAGAGCGTGCGGCGCGTTCCGACGTCGCAGCTCAACCGCGTGCTCCAGGAGGCGCTCGACCATCATCCCCCGCCGGCGCGCGCCGGCCGCCCGCTCAGGCTGTTGTTCATCGCCCAGACCCGCACCGCGCCGCCGACCTTCGAAGTGCAGGTCAACGATCCCCGGCTGGTCCACTTCAGCTACGCGCGCTACCTCGAGAACGCGCTGCGTCGGCGGTTCGGCTTCCTCGGGACGCCGATCGAACTGCGCTTCGTCGCCCGGCCGGCGCGCTGACCACGCCACCGCGCCCCCGACCCAGGACTTCCCTCCCCCGCCCGCCGCGCCGCCTGGGGGCCGTATAATCGCAGCGTGGATTTCCAACCGCGCCCGGCGCCGGCGCCGCCCGATTGGGGCGTCGACCCTGCCCCCGGTTTCGGCGATCGCCTTTGGCGTTTCGTCAGCGAGCTGCTGCACACCGTCGCCGTCTCGGCCGTCATCTTCCTGGCGGTCAACCTGGTCACGGCCCGCATCCGGGTCGAGGGCAGCAGCATGGAGCCGACGCTGCACGACGGCGAGCTGGTCGTCGTCAGCCGCCTCGCCTACCGCTGGGGCACGCCGCAGCGCGGCGACATCGTCGTCTTCCGCTTTCCGCTCGACCCCGAGCGGCGCTTCATCAAGCGCGTCATCGGCCTGCCGGGGGAAGACGTCGTCATCCGCGACGGGGTCGTGACCGTCGACGGCGTCCCGCTCGACGAACCCTACATCGCCGCCGCCCCGCGCTACAGCGGCGAGTGGGAACTCTCGGCGGACGAGGTCTTCGTCCTGGGCGACAATCGCAACAACTCGCAGGACTCGCAGACCTGGGGGCCGGTCCCCTTGTCGCACCTGATCGGCAAGGCGGTGGTCGTGTACTGGCCGCCGCCCGAAATCGGTCTGATCCCGCACAACGGCCGGACGGTCGAAGCCAGCGGCTGACCGAGGTGTGCTAGAATCCGGCCCGGCCTGGAGCCGACGAGGTCCGATCCGTTGACCAGCGAAACCGTCTACCCCTGCCCCGAATGTCAGGTGGGCGCGTTGCGAGCGGCGAACGTCTCCTACATCGCGCCCGTCCACGGGCGGCTGGTGACGGTGCCCGACTTCCCGGCCTGGGTGTGCGACGTGTGCGGCCGCCGCGAGTACGACGAGGCGGCGCTGGCCGAGCTGCGAGCGATGCTCGAGACCGGCGCCCCGCCCCGACGCCGCCCTGCCCGCCAGCGCCCGCGCCCGTCGCTCGCCCGACCTCGTCCCCCGGCCGACCCGCGGCGCCGACCCTGACCGGCCTTGCGGCCCGGTCGTCATCATGAGTCGTCTTCCATGACCGCCCCTCGCGATCGGCGCGCCGTCCCGCGGGTCCTGGTCATCGCCGACGTCGAGGCGACGGCGCGCTCGCTCATCGACCACATCCTCAAGCCGGCCGGCATCCAGGGCTGGCCGGCCGACGCCAGCGCGCCCCCGGCCGACGTCCTGCTGGTCGACATCACCCAGCTGCGAGGCGATCCGCTGGCCGGGCTGCGCGCCCGACGCGAGGCCGGCGACGAAGCCCCGGCCATCGTCCTGGCGGCGCACTTCCCCACCGCCCGCCTGCGCGACTTGTTCCACCTCAACGTCGCCGATATCCTGCTCAAGCCGTATCGCCCGGTCGACCTGTGCAGCGCCATCGTCGAGCTGGCCGAGTCGCGATCGGCCGAGACGAATACCGCCATGCTGTCGCGCAGCCTGGAGTCGACGCGCGAGCAGGCCCGTCGCCGCACCGAGGAGATCCGCCTGCTCAGCGAGATCGGTCGTGCCGTGGCGGCGCTGGCCGACCTCGAGGCGATCCTGGCGCGCGTCGTGGAAGCGGCGGTTTTCGTCGCCGACGCCGAGGAGGCCAGCATCTACCTGGCCGACCCCGAGACGGAAGAGCTCGTCCTGCGCGCCAGCCACCAGGCCGGGCAGCGCGAGGCGACGTTGCAGCGGCTGCGGGTGAACGACACGCTCGTCGGACAGGTCTACCAGACCGGCCAGGCGGTCCTGCGCCAGCCGTCGGTCGAGGGCGAAGTCAAGGTCCAGACCGGGTTCCTGGTGCAGGCCCTGATCAACGTGCCGATCCGCGTGCGGAACGACGTCGTCGGCGTGCTCGGGGTCTACAACCGCACCGCCCCGCGGCCGTTCTCCGAGCACCAACTGACGGTGCTCAGCGCGCTGTCCGACTGGGCCGGCGTCGGCCTCGAGCATGCCGATCTGCTGGAACGCGTCCAGTCCGCCCCGACGATCTCCCCGGTCACGGCCGCTCCGCAGGAAGTCCTCGAAGGCATCGAGCGCGCGCTGACGATCCTCGAACCCCTCGAAAACGGTCGGCCCCCGTCTGGCACGGGCCAGCGCGAGATCCGCGCCGCGCTCGACGAGCTGCGCGCCCTGCGGCAGCATCGGCTGGCACTGCTGACCCCGGCCCAGGCCATGAACCTGGTCGACGTCTCGGCCATTCTGCGCCAGGTCGTCCACGAGCTCCGGCCGATCGCCGAGCGCCGGCAGCTCGAGCTGGTCGCCGACCTCGGGCCGGGGTTGCCGCTCATCGCCGGCGACCGCGGACGGCTGTTGCAGGTCATCGGCGGGCTGACCGCCTCCGCCATCCGCCGCACGCAGCGCGGCCGCGTCGTCCTCGACGCGCACACCTTCGCCGTGCGCGGCGGCCGCGCCGACTCGACCGCGCCGCCGGACTATGTCGCGTTGCACGACGGGGCATGGCTGGCGGTCACCGTCGGCGACACGAGCTCCGGCCTCTCGCCCGATACGATCCGCGCCCTGACGGCACCGAACGTCGAGGTCGAAGCCGGCGAGCTCGGGCCGGGGCTGACGATGGGCGAAGTGAGGCGAGTGGTCGAGAGCCTGAACGGCGTGCTGTGGCACGAACAGACGCCGGCCGGCACGATCGTCACCGTCGCCCTGCCGGCGGGCTGAGGAGGCGGATCATGACCAAGCCCGTCTCGGTCGAGATCTACACCAGCAGCCACCGCGTGCTCGGCCGCGTTACCCCCGGTGCCACCGGCCTGTTCTCCTACCTCAACATCCCGACGACGTCGATCGTCGAGGTCGACGGCGCGCACCTCAACCGGCTGCACCAGCCCGGCCGCCTGGTCTCGCGCTACACGGCGATGTGGCTCGTCAAACGCGAGATCGTCACCGTGCTCGTCTCGAGCCGGGTCGAGATCGGATCGGTCAGCATCGTGCGCGGCGGGTTCACGACGACCGTCCCGCACTGGGTCCACATCCTGCTCGGCGGGTACGAGCTGCGCGGGTTGTACGAGGCGCCGGGGAAGTTCAACGCCGGTGCGACATTGTTCGAAGGCGATCGAATCTTCGTGCCGCTCTACAACGCCGAGCTGACGGCGATCCTCTTCCCGAACGTCGTCGCCCGGTCGCCGGCGCTGCTCTTCAACCGCGACATGGTCGACTCGGTGGCGTTGCTCCCCAAGGAGGAGATCCCTCAGGCCTCCCAGGCCTGAGTCGGGCGGACCATCGAGTCGCGGGCGCGCCAGGGGGTTCCATGCTCCTGCCGTGGATGGCCGCGGCCTGGCTGGCAGGCCTCGCGGCCGCCGGGCTCTCGTTCGAAGTGTGGCAATGGTCGCTCCTGGCAGCCACGGCGGCCGCGGGCGCCTTCTTCACGCGGCAGGAGCGCCTCTTCGCCGCAGGCTTCCTGGTCGCGATGTTCCTGTTCCTGGGGGCGGCACGAGCCGAGATCGCCATCCGCCATCACGCCTCCTCCCCGCTGGCCACGATGGCGCGGACGGCGGCGGAGGTCGAGATCCAGGGCGTGGCCGCCAGCGTGCCTTCTCCCTGGGGCGAGTCGTTCGAGTTCGTACTTCGGCCCGAGTGGACCACAGCGCCGGGAAGCGGCGCCGGTCTTCCCGCCGGAGGAAACGTGCTGGTGCGGGCGGAGACGAGTCCGGCCATCCGACGGGGCGACACGGTTCTGACCCGAGGACGGCTTCGCCCCCCCGACGTCACCGACCAGACCCGGTACGCCGCGGTGCTGGAGGCCGAGAGCGTGCACCGGCTGGCGAGCCCCGGTCGGTGGAACGCCATGGCGCTGCTCGACCGATGGCGCGACCTGATCCTGGTGCGGCTGCGTCTGGTGCTGCCGGAGTCGGAGGCGGCCCTCGCCGCCGGCGTGCTGCTCGGAGCCGACGAGCAGATGCCCGAAGCCGATCGACTCGCCTTCCGTACAACGGGGACGGCGCACATCCTGGCAGTCTCCGGGTTCAACGTCGCGGTCGTCGCCGCAGCTGCTGCGGCAACGTTCGGCCGGCTGCTCGGCGCACGGCGCGGGGCGATCGCCGCGGGGGTCTCGATCGCCGTTTACACGCTGCTGTGCGGCGCCGAACCGCCGGTGGTTCGCGCCGCGCTCATGGGCGGTGTGGCCCTGGTCGGCGCCCGCCTCGGCCGTCAGTCAACGGCCCTCTCGTCGCTGGGCGCCGCCGTGATCCTGATGACCCTGTGGGATCCTGGGGTGCTATACGACGTCGGTTTCCAGCTCTCGGTGCTGGCGACGCTCGGGCTGGTGCTCACCGCGCGCCCGATCCACGACGCGCTTCGCCAACGCCCCGGGGGGCCGGCGGCTCTGGCCCTGGCGGCCGAGGTCGTCCTGCTGACCCTCGTCGCGCAGGCAGCCACGCTTCCCCTTTCGGCCTACGTGTTCGGACGCATGCCGCTGGCCTCTCTTCCAGCGAACGCCCTCATCCTTCCCGCACAGCCGCTGCTCATGGCGACGGGCGCGCTGACGTCGGTCGCGGCGCTCGTCGATCTCCAGCTGGGAAGACTCGTCGCCTGGCTCGTGTGGCCGTTCGCCGCCTACACCCTCCGGGTGGTCGAGGCTTTCGCCGCGCTGCCGGGCGCCAGCCTCGACCTCGAGCGGGTGTCGCCGGTGGTGCCTTGGATCGCCTACGGCGCCATGGCGTCGGTGGCGGCGTCGGCGCGTATTCCACGTGTCCGCTCGGCGGCGAGGGCCGCCGTCCGCGCCGGCGGGCCCGGCTGGCTGGTCGTGCTCGCGGCGCTGACGGCGATCGCGTGGCGAGCGGCGGTCGAACGACCGGACGGACGCCTGCATCTGACGGCCCTCCCCGGCGGAGACGTGCTGATCGAGTCGCCGACCGGACGCTTCATCGCCATCAGTCCTGGGCCCGGGCAGCGCGGCCTGGCGCAGTCGCTCGAGGGACGCCTGCCCCTGACGCGGCCGGAGCTCGACTGGCTCATCCTGACGCACCCCGACGGAGGTGTCGGCGAAGCGGCGGATGCGCTCGGCAGGCACGCGCCCGGGCGGTTCCTCCTGGTCGGAGACGCGGGCGGCGAAGAAGCGGCCGAGGCCGACGCGGAGGTCGTGGTTGTCCGTGGTGCCGACGAGGCTGCGTTCGACCTCGGCCGCGGCGCCCGGCTGGCGGTGATCGACGCCCGGGCTCCGGGCCCGACTCTCCTGCTGACGTTCGGCTCGGCCGGGATTCTGATGAGCGAGAGCGGCGATGCGGCCGAGGTCGAACGCCTGGTGCGCGCCCATCCCGTCGTCGCCGTCGTGCTCCTCGGCGACGGTCGGGGAGCAGCCTCGGCGATGGACGCCTCCTGGCCCTGGGCGGCGCCGCGGCTCGTCATCCTCGATCCGCTCCCGGGGGACCGCCCTCCCGAGATCGACGACGAACCCGCGTCTCCGCTCTTTGCCGCCGTCTGGCGGCGCGGGTGGATTCGTCTGTCGACCGACGGAAAGACGCTGGAAGTGACGAGCGAACGCGGTCCCTAGCCCCGGCCTTTCAGGGAGATTACAGAGCCCGAATTGTTGGCCCGCTGCAAGGCCCGCCCCCGCCGGACGTATGTCATAATCCACGCGAATCCGGTGACCGGAGGAGGAGGGTATGGGACCCGACGGGAACAAGGCGACGGCGCCACCCGCGACGCTGTCCCGCGAGGCGGCGTTGAGCGCGGCGCTCAAGAAGCTCTCCTGGCCGGACCTCGATCTGCGCTGGGCGACCCTGGTTGATTACGACGGCTTTCTTCTTGCCAGTTATCCGCCCGAAGGGCAGTTCGACCCGACCCAGGCGGCCGCGGCGACGGCCCACTTACTGATCGCCGGCGAGCGCGCCCGCAAGGAGATCGAGCTCGGCAAGTGGCGGTTTACGCTGATGGTCGGCTCGGAGATGCAGCACCTGGCGGTGGCGATCAACCGCGAGTGCGTGCTGGCCATCGGGATGGGCCCCATGGCCCCGCTCGGGACGGCGATGAACGCCGTGCGTGAGATCGTCCCAGACCTGGCGCGCGACCTCGACCTGGCGTCGCGCAAATACACCGAAACCAACACCATCCTGTGGCGGCCGGGGGACCTTCGGCCGAAATAGAACCGGCCCGAGCCCGTCTGATCGCTGTACGACGCAGGGGCGAAGCGTGATTCGCCCCTGCGCTGCGTTCGCCCGGGCCGCAACGCGCGAACCTTCTCGCGAGGCGGCAGGCGTCCTGAGCCTGTCGAAGGACGCCGAAGACCCGGCCACGGCGCGGCGCCTGTCTGCTAGTGCACCAGCACCGCCTGGTCCTTGATCGCGCCGCGGGTGGATAGAGGTCGATCCGTCTCGGGGTCGCGGCCGGCCGGCGGTGGGATCGGCGTCAGGCGCACGGCGCACACCTTGAAATCGGGAATCTTGGCCCGCGGGTCGAGGCGGTCGCTGGTCAGGACGTTGGCCGCCGCCTCGATGAAGTGGAACGGCACGAAGGCCATCCCCTGCGGCGAACGGCCCGTCACCATGACCCGCATCTGAATCGCCCCGCGCCGCGAGGCGACCTCGACCCAGTCGCCGGTCGCGATCCCAAGGCGAGCGGCGTCGTCCGGGTGCAACTCGACCGTCGCCTCCGGCCACACCTCGTCCAGCTTCGAACGGCGGCTGAGCGTGCCGCCGTGCCAGTGATAGAGCACGCGACCCGTCGACAGCAGGAACGGGTACTCCGCATCCGGCAGCTCGCTCTCCGTCCCGTACTCCAGCGTCCAGAACCGGCCTCGGCCGCGCGGGAACGTGTCGGCGAACAAGTACGGCGACCCGGGATGGTCGGGCGTGGGGCACGGCCAGTGGACGCCGCCCTCGCGCTCGAGCCGCTCGTAATCGATGCCGCCGAAATCGGGCGTGAGGCGGCGCATTTCTTCCCAGATCTTCGACGGGTGGCGGTAGTCCCAGCCGGCGGTCGGTTGGCCGAGGCGGGCCTCGAGTCGCCGCGCCAGATCGCACACGATGACCCAATCCGCCCGGCTGTCGCCGGCCGGCGGCAGCGCCTGCCGCACGCGTTGGATGCGCCGGTCGGAGTTGGTGAACGTGCCGTCCTTCTCGGCGAACGACACCGACGGCAGGATGACGTCGGCCATCTCGCCGGTGGTGTTGAGGAAGATGTCCTGGCAGACCAGCAGGTCGAGCTTCTCCAGGGCGTGGCGGGCATGCGAGATGTTGGGCTCGCTCGTCAGCGGGTCCTCGCCCATGACAAACCAGGCGTGCACGGCTCCGGCCTCGACGGCGGCGACGAGCTCGGTGATCATCAACCCCGGGGTCGGGTTGAGCTCGGGGCGGTTCCAGGCGCGGGCGAAGCGGGCCCGCACCCCGTCGTCGTCGACCCGCTGGTAGGCGGTGTAGCAGTACGGCAGGCCGCCGCTGTCGGAGCAGCCCTGAACGTTGTTCTGACCGCGCAGCGGGTTGAGGCCGGTCCCTTGGCGGCCGAGGTGGCCGCACATCAGCGCCAGGTTGGTGATCGCCAGCGTGTTGTCCGTGCCATGGGTGCTCTGGCTGATCCCCATCCCCCAGTAGACGGCGGCGGCCTCCGCCGTGGCATACATCCGGGCCGCCTGACGGATGTGCTCGGCCGGGACGCCGGTCTCGGCCTCGGCCCACTCCGGCGTGAACCGCTCGAGCGACTCGACGTAGTCGGAGAAGCCCTCCGTTCGCTGCTCGATGAAGGCCCGGTCGTACAGGCCTTCCTGGACGACGACGTGCGCCATGGCCTGCCACACCGCGACGTCCGTCCCCGGACGCTGGCGGAGCCACAGCGTGGCGAAATCGGTCATCTCGATCCGGCGCGGGTCGATGACGATCAACTTGGCGCCGTTCTGGCGCACGGCGCGCTTGAGGAAGTTGGCGATGACCGGATGGGTCTCGGTCGTGTTCGAGCCGGTGACGATGAAGGTATCGAGGTGCTCCATCTCGGCGATGGAGTTCGACATGGCGCTCGACCCGATCGCCAGCTGGAGCCCGGCGACGCTGCCGGCGTGGCACAGGCGCGAGCAGTGGTCGACGTTGTTCGTGCCGAGGACCGCCCGCAGGAGTTTCTGGAGCAGGTAGTTGTCCTCGTTGGTCGCCTTGGCGCAGGCGAACCCCGCCACGCTGTCCGGGCCGTGCCGCCGCACGCTTTCCACCAGCCGATCGGCGACGAAGTCGAGCGCCTCGTCCCACGAGGCCTCGCGCCATACGGGGGGGTTGGAGCGCGGCTCGTCGCTGTTGGCCCGCAGGAGGGGCCGGCGCAGTCGGCCGGGATGGGTCGTGTAGTCCGTGCCGAAGCGGCCCTTGACGCACAACATCCCGTAGTTGGGCGCGGCGTCGAACGGCGCCGTGGTGCGCAGGATATGGCCGTCGCGGACGTGCAGCTCGACCTGGCAGCCGACGCCGCAGAAGGGACATGTGCTGCGGACCTGGCGCTCAGCGGTGACCACGGGCACCTCGCGGGCTCAGCCTCAACTATATCCCTGTTGGACCATTCCTGACAAGAGATGTCCGAAACCCTCGGGGGAGTCGAGGGATCGTTCTGAACTCCGCCTTCTCGGCTGGCCCCGTCGGCCCGGGAGTCGCAGGTCGTTGATGGTGCGTCGACCTATCCGTGCACGGACGTCGAGGCTGACAACAACGACCTGGGACTCGCGCGGAAGCAGCGCCGGCAGAGAAGGCGGAGTACAGGATCCGCGGTACGACGGGGCACCTCGTCCGTCACTCCGGTGGCGTGACCGTCGGCAGCGGGAGCAGGAACGGGTTGTCGTTCGGGACGAGCATCACCTGGATTCCCGGCCCGAGTTTCTGAACGTAGGTGTAGGTGATCAGCCCCGGGTTGTTCGCCAGCGCCGCGGCGATCAGCTCCAGCGCCCGCGCCTCGGCCTCGGCCTCGATCAGGCGCGCCTCGGCGCGGCCCTGAGCGGCGATGACGGCGGCGTCGGCCTGGCCCTGCGCCGTCTGCCGCGCCTGCTCGGCCTCCTGGCGGCGCTGCTCGACGACGAACGCCGCCTGCTGCGCCTGCTGTTCGGCGATCTGCTTCTGCTCGACCGAGGCGGCGTACTCGGGCGAAAACGTGATGTTGCGCAGCACGAAGTCGACCAGGATCAGGCCTTCTTCCTCCAGCTTGCGGGCGAGCTCGGTCTGGATGCGCTCCTTGAACGCGTCCCGTTCGTCGGTCACGATCTCTTCGACCCCGTATTGGGAGGCGGCGTCGCGGATGATGCCGCGCGCCTGCGGCCGGACGAGTTCGGTGGCGTAGCGGTTCTTCCAGGCGATGTGCACGTCGATCACCCGGTCGGGGTCGACGGCGAAGATCACCGAGCCGTCGATGAAAACCTCCTGCCCGTCGGAGGTGCGCGCCGTCACCTCGAGATCATCGGCCGGCGTGCCGCCCTCGGCGATGGTCATGGTGTAGATCTGACGCGAGATCGGGTAGGTGACGACGGTCTCGAAGAACGGCACCACCCAGCGCAGCCCCGGCTGGAGCGCCTGCTCGCGATACCCTTTCGGCTCGATGGCCGAAATGACGACGCCGCGCTCTTCGGGCTGGATAAAAACCAGGCCGGCGCTGACGACGGTCAGCAGCACGGCCAGGGCGATCGTCCCCAGCACGAGGGCGCCCGCCGAGCGAAGCGGCCGGCCGCGGCCGGCGCGGGCGACGACCAACGCGATCAGGGCCAGCGCCGAGAGCCAGGCGACCGTCGCCAACGCACGCATGACTTCCGCGACGTTCATGGGAATTCCTCCGTCGATTCGTACGGGTGAACTCGGGAGACCGCCGTGGGATCCGGCGGCCCCATCGGATGCCTCGGTTTCCGAGGATGGCGGCGGGATTATAGCATCCGGCCCCGCACCGTCCCCGACACGAGGCTGACGGACGGGGGCCAATGGCCGGTCGTGGGTGGACGGCGGGGTGGACGGGACGGACGGTCAGGAATCGCCGGGTGCGGAGCCGGCCGATCGCTCGAGCAGAACCGTGACCGGTCCGTCGTTCTCGATCTCGACCAGCATGTGCGCCCCGAACGTGCCGGTCTGCACCGGGATCCCGGCCGCCCGCAGCCGGTCGGCGAAGCGCAGGACCAGCGGCTCGGCCTGGGACGGGTCGGCGGCGTCGAGGAAGCTCGGCCGCCGGCCCTTGCGCGTGTCGGCGTACAAGGTGAACTGCGAAACGACCAGCGCCGCGCCCTCGCCTTCGACGATCGAGCGGTTCATTTTGCCCTGGTCGTCCTCGAAGATGCGCAGCGCGGCGGTCTTCTCCGCCAGCCAGTCGGCCTGCTCGACCGTGTCGCCCCGGCCGACGCCCAGCAGGATGACCAAGCCGGCGCCGATCTCGGCCACCGGCCGGCCGTCGACCGAGACCCGGCCGCGCCGGACGCGCTGCAGGACGGCGCGCATCGCGCCGGTCAGAGCCCGACGACCCGGCGCACCTCGGCCATCGTCTCCGCCGCGATGCGCCGGGCGCGGGCGGCGCCGTCGGCCAGGACGGCTTCGACGTGGCCAGGCTTGGCCGCCAGCTCCGCCCGCCGGGCGCGGAACGGCGCCAGGTGCTCGTTCAGGCTGGCGGCGAAGATCTGCTTGCACTCGACGCAGCCGATGCCCGCCCGCCGACATTCGACGTCGATCATCGCTACCTGGTCCGGCGGGGTGAAGATCTTCTCCAGGGTGAAGACGTTGCACACCTCGGGGTTGCCCGGATCGCTGCGCCGGATGCGCGCCGGATCGGTGACCATCGTCATGACGCGGGCCGTCGTTTCCTCCGGCGTGGCGGCCAGCTCGATGTGGTTGTTCAGGCTCTTCGACATCTTCTGCTGGCCGTCGGTGCCGAGCACCTTGAGCACCTCGGTGTGTATGGTCTCCGGCTCGACCAGCACCTTCGCCCCGAAGCGATGATTGAACGAGCGCACGATCTCGCGCGCGAACTCGACGTGCGGCGCCTGGTCGATCCCCACCGGGACGACGCCCGCCTTGTACAGCGCGATGTCGGCGGTCATCAGCACCGGGTACCCGACCAGGCCGTAATTCACGTTGTGCGGCTGCTGGCGCGCCTTCTCCTTGAAGGTCGGCAGGTCGGTCAGCTTGCCCAGCGGCGTGACCATCGACAGCAGCGTGTGCAGCTCGGTCACCTGGGGGACGTGCGACTGGACGAAGACGATCGACTCGTCCGGGCGAATCCCGGCCGCCAGGAAGTCGAGCACCATCTCGCGGATGTTCTCCTGGAGCCCGACGGTCGTCTCGAGGGTGGTCAGCGCGTGCAGATCGACCACGCAGTAGATGCACTCGTAGTCGTCCTGCAGCGCCACGTAGTTGCGGATGGCCCCCAGATAGTTGCCCAGGTGCTGGCGCCCGGTCGGACGGGCGCCGGAGAACACCCTGCCCTTCTTGTCAGCCACGGCGCGATCCCTCCCGAAGCGCTTGCTGCACCAGCCGCAACACCTCGCCCTCGGCGGCGTGCCGGCCGAGGGCGAGCTTGGAGAACACCACCCGCCCGTCGACGGCGACCTCGAACCGTCCGCCGGCGGACGGGACGATCTCGACCGCCGACAGGTCCGTTTCCAGCGCGCGCAGCAGCTCGGCCGCCAGACCGGTGGCCCGCTCGGTGTAGTGTCAGACCTTGCAGTATTCGATGCGGACGACGGTCATCGATGGCGCTCCGTCGGCCCAGTATACCGGAAGCGCCGGGATCCAGCACCGGGAGCGGCGCCCTGCCCTTTCGCAGGCACCGCGGACGAGGACGGCCGGCCAGCCGCGGGCGCGGTTCTGTGGGATAATCGCGCCAGGAGGCATGTCCATGCGTCAGCTCACCAGTTTCATGGCCGGCGCCTTCGTCGGCGCGCTGATCGGCGGGATCACCGCCCTGCTGCTGGCCCCGACCTCCGGCGAGGAACTCCGCGCCCGAACGCGCGACCGAATCGAAGATCTCACCGACGACGTGCGCGAGGCCTACGCCGCCAAGGTGGCCCAGCTCGAGGCCGAGATCGCCCGCCTGCGGGCCGGACGAAAGGGCGAGGCCGCCTGATCGACTGTCCGACCAATGAACCAGAGCGGGACCCGGCAGCCGGGTCCCGCTCTGGTTTCGCCCGCCATCCTCGTGCTGCGGCCGAGATTCGCCGGCCAGAGGTTACTCGGCCGGCGACACTCGGAAGCGGTAGGCCGCCGGCTGCCAGGTGTGGCGCGCCGTGCCGGTGATGACCAGCACCGCCTCCTCGACGCCGCTGCCGATCTCGACCGGCACCTCGACCCGGCCGGTCTCGTCCAGCGCCAGGTAGGTCACGGTCGGATCGTCGCCGCGCTCGACCAGGGCCAGGCGGTAGGTCTGGGGGAGCCGGTTGAACAGGCGAACGTATCCTTCGCCCTCCCAGCCTCCGTCTCCGCTCTCGAAGTCCTCGAAGTACCCGATGGCGTCGATGGCGACGTCGTCGAGCAGCATCCCCTCGCCGTTGACGGCGGCGTCCGTGACGTACTCGAACCGGACGAGAATCTCGCGCCCGGCGTAGTCCGCCAGACTGACGCGTTCCTGCACCCACGCCGGTTCGTCCCCGCCGCCGCTGAAGCCGTTGTACCCCCAGCCGTAGGAGTTGCCCGACGGGTCCTCGGCGGTGCCGCCCGGCGTCGTCACGATCGACCAGGTCTCCCCGCCGTCGTCGGAGATCTCGAGGTAGGCGTAGTCGTAGCCTTCCTCGATGTCGTACCAGATCCAGTACTCGAGGGCGACCGGTCCGCTGGCCTGCGACAGGTCGAAGGCGCGGGTCAGCGTCATGTCGGAGGTATCGCCCCGGTTGGACCAGAAGGCGTAGTCGCCGGAGTGGGCGTCGACCGGCAGGATCGGCACGAGCGACGTGCCCTCGACGGTCAGGAGGTGCCGGCCGGGGCACGTCAGGCGCACGTAGTCGACGCCGTACTGCGAGACGTTGCGCGTCTGGGGTTCGAGCGGACACTCGCCGACGGTCTCGGCGTAGCCCGGCTCGGGCGCGGCGTCGTAGGAGGTATAGGCGAAGCGGCCGTCGCCGACCGACGGGTCCTGGAGCAGCAGCGCCACGGCCCAGTCGAGGAAGAAGTCGTCGGCCGTCACGGGTCGGCCGGTGGCCGGATCGACGATGCCCAGCGTCTCGAGCGTCCGATCGATCGAGTCGAAGCCGTTGGCCTCGTCGGCGACGAGCGCCTGTGTCGCCTCGGCGCCGAAGCGGTCGAGGAAGTAGGTCAGCACCAGGAAGGCCTGACCGTAGTGCCCGCCGGCGGTGCCCGGTTCCGACGGCCACTGGGCCAGCGTCTGGTCCGGTCGGCTGGCGAACTCATAGTCGGCGCCGCCGACGTTGAAACCGTTGAGGTGCGCCGCCACCTCGGAGAAGCCTTCGTTCATCCAGGTCTCTTCGTTGCGGTCGCGGTACCAGTGGATCATATGCTGGAACTCGTGCGCCAGGACGCCGGCGGTGAACGTATCGCCCAGATCGATGTTGGGCGCCATCAGGTAGAACATCTCGTGGCCGTTGGAGAACTCGTGCGCCTGGGGCGAGTACTCGTCGTTCGACGAGTAGTAGCCGGCGATCGAAAAGCCCAGGTTGTCGGCCAGCAGGATGTAGAGATGTTCGTCGCCGTCCACGCCCGGCGACCACTCGCTGCCGAAGAAAGCCCGGTTCGTCGGGTAGGTCTCGTTCTCGAACTCGTCGACCAGCGCCTGCACCTCGTCCAGGTCGTAGCCAATCCCCTGCTCGACCCAGAAGTAGACGTGATCGGTGGCGTAGACCAGCTCGGCCTCGACCTGGAAGTTCTCCAGGGTGTCGGTGTTGCTGGCCCAGAAGGTGCGGCGGGTCCCCACCGGGATCGGCGCGGCGCTGGCGGCCAGGACGACGGGGATGCCTTCCTTGCCCTGCAACCGCTCGGCGAGCGAGATCGGGTCGGCGATCGGCACGACTTCTTCGCCCAGCGCCCTGTCCATCGCCGCCGCCTCGGCCGGCACCTGGCCGAATTCCCACGACGAATCGGGCACGACCGGCGTCGACGCCCGGGTCGAGGTCGGGAACGGCGTGAGCTCCTCGAGGGTACTCGAGGCGAACCAGATCGATGCCGCCGTGCCGACCACGACCAGGCACAGACAGCAGACGAGCGTCAGGATCACCGCTCCGGCGACCCACAGGACCGTGCGATCTTGGGACGTGGTCATCTCACCTCGATACGGGCGCCCGTCGGCCGAAGAAGCCGCGGCGCTGGACGGCGGACGGTCGCAGGATTATAGCCGGGCCTTTCGCCGGACGGCGGTCGTCGCCCGGGAGGCTTCCGTCGGAAGCTGCACGCTGAACCGACTTCCCTGGCCGACGACGCTTTCGGCGAGCAGCCGCCCGCCGTGCGCCTGGACGATCTCGCGCGAGATCGCCAGCCCGAGCCCCGTGCCGCGACCGGCACCGCCGCTGCGCGCCTTGTCGACCTGATAGAAGCGCTCGAAGATCCGGCCGAGTTCTTCGGGCGGGATCCCCGGGCCGGAGTCCTCGACGGTGATCGTCACCCAGGAGTCTTGCGGGTAGCCGCGGACGACGACCGGCGAGCCGCGCGGGCTGTGCTGCACGGCGTTGGCGACCAGATTGGTGAAGACCTGCGCCAGCCGGTCCCCGTCGCCGATGACCGGGGGCAACGGCGGGACGTCGGCCTCGAGCCCGACGCCGCTCTCGCCGGCGGCCAGGCTGAGGCGCTCGAGGACGCCGGCGATCAGCCGCGGCAGGTCGACGGGCTCACGCGCCAGGTCCATCTGACCGGCGTCGAGGCGAGCCAGGTCGAGCAAGTCTTCGACCAGCTTGCGCAGCCGCTCCGATTCGTCGTAGATGATGCGTCCCGCACGGCGCGCGCCCTCCGAATCGCCGACCGCACCGTCGCGGATCGCCTGGGCGAAGCCCTGGATCGAGGTTAGCGGCGTCTTCAACTCGTGCGAGACGTTGGCGACGAAGTCGCGCTGCGCCTGCTGACCGGCGCGCACGCGCTCGACCATCTCGCCGAACGCCGCCGCCAGGCCCTGGATCTCGGCGGGGCCGGAGACGGTCGCAGGCACCTCGTAGTCGCCGTGGGCCACTCGCCGCGCCGCCAGAGCCAGTCGCCGGAGCGGTCCGGCGACCCAGCCGGCGATCAACCACGCCAGGACGACCGACAGAGCGAGGGCGACGATGCCCGCCTGAAGGAACGGTCGACCGAGGTCGTCGCCGAGGAGCGTCGCCAGCCGGATCCCCGGGCGGGGTTGAACGAGGATCACGGCGCCGCCGGACTCGAGGGGCGTGGCGCTCATCAGGTACACCTGCCCGCCGGCCTCGTACTCGAAGCGCGTGGCGAGGCCGGTCAGGGCGGCCTGCAGTGTCCCGGCCGGCGGGAGGGGCTGCTCCGCCTCTGAGTCGGAGATCACGTCGCCGCGCGGGCCGACGATGAGGATTCGTCCGGCCGGGAGGTCGAGGCGCGAGATCATCTGGCGCATGCGCCGCGGCCCCTGTTCCAGCATGGCCCGGTTCTCGCGCGCCGCCAGCACGCGACCGACCAGTTCGAGCCGCTGATAGGCCTGGCGTACGGAGATCGGGTTGGCGACGAGGAAGACGAACAGGCTGCCCGCCAGCAGCGCCAGCACCAGCCCGGCGACGAGCAGGTAGGTCAACAGCAGACGGCTGCGCAGGGACGACATGCGACTCACGCGACCAGCTTGTAGCCGACGCCGGTGACGGTCTCGATGCGCACGGAGGCGCTCGGCTCGAGGTGCTTGCGGAGGTGCGCCACGTGGACGTCGACGGTGCGCGTCTGTCCGTAGAAATCGTAGCCCCAGACGCGCTGCAGCAACTGCTCGCGGGTCAGGACCAGGCCGCGATGCTCGGCCAGCGCGTGCAGCAGGTCGAACTCCTTGGCTCGCAGGCGCACCTGGCGGTCGGCCACGCGCACCTCGCGACGGGCCGGGTCGATCTCGACGTCGCCCAGGCGGAGCGGCGCGCCGGCGGGGGACGAGGCGCGCTCCGCCCGGCGCAGGATGGCCCGGACGCGGGCCACGAGCTCGCGCGGGTTGAAGGGCTTTGTCAGGTAATCGTCGGCACCCAGCTCGAGCCCGACGATCTTGTCGACGTCGTCGTCGCGCGCCGTCAGCATCAGGATCGGCAGGTCCGACTCGGCGCGCACCCGGCGGCAGACCTCCCAGCCGTCGAGGCGCGGCAGCATCAGGTCCAGGACGACCAGCGCCGGGCGGAGGTCGCGGATGCGGGCCAGCGCCGTCTCGCCGTCGCCGGCGGCGTGGACGACGAAGCCCTCACGCTCGAGGTACAGCCGGGTCAGATCGACGATGTGGGATTCGTCGTCGACGACCAGGATCGTCTCGCCGGCCATCGGCGGCTCAGTCGCCGTGGGCCTCGGCGACGATGGCGACGGCTTCGATCTCCACCGAGGCCCCGCCGGGCAGCGCCGCCACCTGGATCGTCGAGCGCGCCGGCGGGTCGGTCGGGAAGAACTCGGCATAGACGGCGTTCATCGCCGCGAACTGGCCGAGGTCGGTGAGAAAGACGGTCGTCTTCACGACCTGGGCCAGCGTCGCCCCGCCGGCCCGCAGCGTTGCGGTGAGGTTGGTCAGCGCCTGGCGCGTTTCGGCCGGGACTCCGCCGGGAACGAGCTTGCCGACGGCCGGGTCGTTGCCGATCGTGCCGGAGGCAAACACCCAGCCTCCGGCGCGGACGCCATGCGAGTACGGTCCGAGGGGTTTGGGTGCGTTCTCTGGAAGGAGGACCTCGCGTCGAGTCGTATCCATCGCCTGCTCCGCCTCCGATGGAGGGATTGTACGCCATGGCCGAGCTCCGCGCGCCCTATAGTGACACAGGCGTCCGGAGCATGTCTGCGTTGCGCGAATCCGGCGCGTATGGCGTCCTGAGCCTGTCCAACGAGAAGGAGGCGTCCTGAGCCTGTCTGGCCGGCGCGCTTCGACAAGCTCAGCGCGCCTCGCCGAAGTCCTGAGCCTGTCCAACGAGAAGGAGGCATCCTGAGCCTGTCGAAGGACGCCGTCCCTCATCCTCCGCCGCGCCACGACCCTTCGCCCGGCCCCGGGCAGGCAGGCTGACCGCGCCGGATCGCCGGGACGGGCGATCACGTCACGATGTTCACCAGCCTTCCCTCGACGTAGACCACCTGCCGCGGCGTCTTCCCCGAAAGGTGGCGCTGCACGACCGCCGACTCGAGGGCGCGGCGGCGGGCCTCGGCCTCGTCGATCCCCGCCGGAACGCGGATCCGGTCGCGCACCTTACCGTCGACCTGGACGACGAGCGTGATCTGCGATTGCGCCAGCGCCGCCGGATCGAACGTCGGCCAGCGTTGCTGGTGGACGGAGTACGGCTTGCCCAGCCGCGCCCACAGCTCTTCGGCCAGATGCGGCGTGACCGGCGCCAGGAGCAGAAGGAGGGTGTCGACCGAATCGCGGAAGGCGGGCGTCCCGGCCAGCCCGGCCTGGCGCGCAGCGACCAGCGCGTTGGTCAGTTCCATCAGCCCCGAGACGACGGTGTTGAACTCGAACCGATCCAGGTCCTGGGATACCTGGTGGACCGCGGCGTGGGTGGCGCGCCGCAGCTCGGCCAGCGCCTCGGCCGCAGCGGCGTCGGCCGCTTTCGCCGGTTCGTCGAGCGTCTCCAGGACGAGCGCCCACAGACGGTGAATCCACCGCACCACGCCATGGATGTTCTCGTCGCTCCACGGCCCGCCTTCGGCCCAGCGGTAGCCGAACATCAGGTAGGCGCGGACCGCGTCGGCGCCGTAGCGCCGCACCTGCTCGTCGGGATCGACGACGTTGCCGCGCGACTTGCTCATGCGCTGGCCGTCGGGCCCCAGGATGTGGCCCTGGTTGCGCAGCTGGAGCATCGGTTCGGGGCCCTCGGTCAGGCCCATGTCGCGCAGCGCCTTGTGGAAGAAGCGCGTGTAGATCAGGTGCATCGTGGCGTGCTCGGCTCCGCCGGTGTAGGTGTCGACCGGCATCCAGTAGTCGTACTCGCGGGCGTCGAACGGCGCCCGATCCTCGTGTGGGCTCAGGTAGCGCAGGTGGTACCACGAGGAGCACATGAAGGTGTCCATCGTGTCGGTGTCGCGCTCCGCCGGCCGCGAGCACACCGGGCAGGTCGTGATCTTCCACGTCGGATGCAGCTTGAGCGGGCTCTGGCCGGTCGGCCGCCACTCGACGTCGTCGGGCAGCAGCACCGGCAGCTGGTCGTCCGGCACCGGCACCTGACCGTGCTTGGGACAGTAAACGATCGGGATCGGCGCGCCCCAGTAGCGCTGACGCGAGATCAGCCAGTCGCGCAGGCGGTAGTTGACCGCCGCCTCGCCGACGCCGCGCGCCTGGAGGAACTCGATCGTCGCCGGGATGGCGCGCGCGGCCGGCGTGCCGGTCAGCCGCCCGGAGTTGATCATCGACCCATAGGCAGGCAGGGCCTCGGTCATCGTGGCGCCGTCGAGCGCCTCGACGCCGGCCGGCAGGATCACTGGCCGGACCGGAAGATCGAAGGCGCGGGCAAATTCGAAGTCGCGCTGGTCGTGCGCCGGAACGGCCATGATGGCGCCGGTGCCGTACGACAGCAGGACGTAGTCGGCGATCCACACCGGGATGCGCTCGCCGTTGACCGGGTTGACGGCGTATCCGCCGGTGAAGGCTCCGGTCTTCTGGCGGCCGACGGCCTCGCGCTGGATGTCGGACTGGCGCAGCGCCTGCTGCACGTAGGCCTCGACCGCCGGACGCTGCTCGGCCGTCGTCAGTTTCGCCACCAGCGGGTGCTCGGGCGCCAGCACCATGAAGGTCGCGCCCCACAACGTGTCGGGGCGGGTGGTGAAGACCTCGATCGGCTCGCCGACCTCGGTGGCGAAGCGGAGGCGGGCGCCCTCGCTGCGGCCGATCCAGTTGGTCTGGGCCAGGCGCACCGGCTCCGGCCAGTCGAGGCCCGAGAAATCGAGCAGTTCCTCGGCGTACTTCGTGATGCGGAAGAACCATTGCTCGAGGTCCTTCTTGATGACCGGCGTCTTGCAGCGCTCGCACAGCCGTTCGTCGCCGATGACCTGTTCGCGCGCCAGGGTGGTATTGTCCTTCGGACACCAGTCGACCGACGCCATCTTCTTGTAGGCCAGCCCGTGGCGGAACATCTGGACGAAGAACCACTGCGTCCAGCGGTAGTACTCCGGATCGGACGAGATGGCCTCGCGCGGCCAGTCCCACGAGGCGCCCATCGAGCGCAACTGGCGGCGCATGTTGTCGATGTTGCGGTAGGTCCACGTCTTGGGGTGGATGCCGCGCTCGATGGCGGCGTTCTCCGCCGGAAGGCCGAAGGCGTCGAAGCCGATGGGGAAGGTCACGTTGTAGCCGCGCATCCGCAGGTAGCGGGCGCGCGCGTCCGACGGACCCATGGCGAACCAGTGTCCGATGTGCAGGTTGCCCGAGGTGTAGGGCAGCATCGTCAGGAAGTAGAACTTGGGGCGCGACGGGTCGATGCGGGCGTGGTACAGCCCATCCGCCTCCCAGCGCTGCTGCCAGCGCGGCTCGATGGCGGCCGGGTCGTAGCGCTCGACCGCCGGACGCTTCATCTCCGCCACCGATGGCTTGGCCATGCGATCCTCCCGACGCGGCGTGTTCCGCCGTTAAGCAAGAACCCTCCGTCCGCACAGGGACGGAGGGGCTCCGTGGTCCCACCCTGTTTCGTCCAGCCCGGTGGTGGCCGGTCGCCAGTGGCCAGGCGTTCTGGCACTGCCGACCTGCCTTCGGCCCTCTCCACCGGGCCGGGCCTCGTCTCCGCGCTAGCGGGCGGACCCGCCGCCGGCTAGTGCACGTCTCACCGGCGGGGCCTGTCCCGCGCTCACGACGCGGGACGGCAGGCGAGTTCGGCCTTCGTCCTTCGAGTGCGCCCGGGCCCGATCCGGGCCCAGCGCAGGACGGGTCCTCGCAGAACCCTCGCCGGGCTCACACTCTCCCCGGCTCGCTGGCGAACAGCCTACTACTCCTGCCCCGGCCTTCTCAGCGATCAGCGATGAGCCGTCAGCCAGACCTGGACTGGCAGACAGCGTCTTTCAGGTGGACCCAGTGGGATTCGAACCCACGACCTTCTCAATGCCATTGAGACGCGCTCCCAACTGCGCTATGGGCCCGACGGTGGTCGAGCGCGAGAGTATACCTCGCCCGAATCCGCCCGGCAAGGTTCGCCCGGCCGTCCGCGTTCCAGGAGCATCGGCACGGCGGGCGACCCTGGGCGGGGCCTGCCCGCCCAGGGTCGCCGCAGCCAGAACACGTCGATCAGCGGCGGCGCAGCGACTGAAGCCAGCGCTCGACTTCGCGCCCGGCGAGTTCGCGGCTCCCCAGGCCGAAGGCCAGAGCCGCCGCCACGGCGATCGCCCCGAGGACGATGCCGAAGGCCAGATTGACGATGTCTTCGGCGATGCCGAGCTGGCGCAACGCCAGCGAACCACCAAAGACGACGATGGCGATGCGCGCGGCGGGCGCCAGGACGCGTGCCTGCGACCCGCTGGTGCCGCGGATAACCCGCTCGGCGAGCGACGCCAGGTACAGCGTGACTCCGAAGATGACCAGGGCGACGACCACCTGCCCGGCCAGGCCGAGGAACTGCGTGGCCAGGCTGGCCAGCATCGTGAAGCCGACCATCTCGGCCGCCTGGATCACGGCCAGGATCATGATCGCCACGGTCGACAGGTAGCCGACGACCTGCGACGGGGTCTGCCCGTCGGTGTCCATCTCCGGGCCGAGGCCGATCCAACTCAGCACCTTGTTGAAGCCGACCCCGGTCAGGGCGTTGGTCACGAACGTCCCGACGACGCGCGCCACGGCATAGGCGACCCCCAGCAGGACGAACGCCCCGAAGATCGCCGGGATGGCAGTGAAGACGACCGTCAGCATCTGCGAGACCGGCGCGGTGATAGCCTCGATCGCCAGGGCGTTCAGCGCCGCGGTGATGACCGGGATCAGCACCAGGATGTACACGATCGTGCCCAGGACGCTCGACAGCTTGACTCCGCCCAGGCCGCTGGTCACCCCGATGCTGTCGCCGAAGCGGTCGACTCCGGTTCCGCTCAACAGGTTGACGACGATCTGGCGGACGATGCGGGCAGCCAGCCAGCCGATGAGCAGGATCAGGGCGGCGCCCAGCAGATTCGGCAGGACGCCCAGGATCTGATTGACCATGCCCTCGACCGGGCCGAGCAAACCTTGCAGGTTCAGTGCGCCGAGGATCGCCGGGAGAAACAGGACGAACACCAGCCAGTACGCGACGTTGCCCAGGGTGGTCGCCAGCGAGGTTCGACCGGCGGACTCCAGGTCGGCTTCCGACGACAGCCGTTCCTCGAGCTTGATCGCCGAGAGCACGCGGACGATGACGAAGCGGATGGCGCTGGCGATGATCCAGGCCGCGATCAGCAGGATCGCGGCGCCCAGCAGCACCGGCAGGTAGGCCAGGATCTGGTTGAGAAGGGTGTTGATCGGCTCGGCGGCTGCGGTGAGGTTCAGTGTCTGCAGGAAGGCCACAAGCACGAACAACATGACCAGCCAGAACACGGCGCTGCCGATCCAGGCCGTCATGCGCATCGGCGGGCCGTCACCCAGGACCCCGTACAGCCGCTCATCGAGACGCAGTCGGCGCAAGATGACGCGGACGATGGCCGAGACAATCCACGCCACCAACCAACCGCCAATCAGGATGCCGATCGCCGCCAGGGCGGTCGGCAAGGATTGGCTCAGGTTGGCCAGCAGGGCTTGAAGGAATTCTTGATCCACGGTTGCCTCCTTTGGGGATTGCGGACAATGGCTTCGGCCGGCATCCGGCAGCGGTCACACGGAAGGACGTCCTTCGGAGACCGAGCGCCCGGCGGTCGCCATGCCACGAGCCTGCGGCGCGTGGCGTCACAGGGCAAAACACCATCCGGGCCAAATTGCCGCGACGATCTTGGGTGTCTTGCGGACGGTCCGCGCGCCTGCCGGCCCCTTTTCGGCGGAGCCCGCCTAAGGCGGCGGCCCCGGTGGTCGCTCCCCCTCCCCGGCGTTTCCGCGCCACGGCTGTCGCAGGTGGACCTGGCGGGATTCGAACCCGCGACCTCTTCAGTGCGATTGAAGCGCGCTCCCAACTGCGCTACAGGCCCGGCACGTGACGCATGATTGTACCTGACGCCGCGAGGTAGTGTCAACCAGCGGGCAGAGGGAAGTGGCCAGTGGCCGAGTGATCCTTTCCGACCACCGGCCACTGGCCACGTTGCGCGAGGGAGCGGCTCTCAATTCCGCAGCGAGCGAAAGGCGACCACGGTTCCAGCGAGAAGGATCAGCGCATCGAGGTAGATCAGCCCGAGATGGCCGAGCGTGCCGATGCCATAGGGGAAGTGCAGGGGCAGTGCGATCGCCACGCCCACCACCGGAGCGAGGAACGCGGTCCACAATGCCCAGCGTTCGCCCTGCCGGATGCCGTACTGGGCGAGCGCAATCACCGCGACCCCAAGAGCGATGATGAAGGCCGAGACCGCGACCTGCAAGTGGCTGATGTATTCGTACAGGTCGACGCTGAAGGCTCGGATCTGCTCGGGCGTACCGCCCACGTGGGCCGGGGTGAGCCCCAGCTCGATGAAGCCGGTGAAGTTACGGATGAGGAACATCACACCATAGCCCACCAGCCCTACGCCAGCGAGGGTGATCAGGCCCGCGCCCAGGCCAAGGGCGGAGGTCCGAGCGGCGGTTCGAGCTTGTACCTGAGTGGACATGGCACCGTCTCCTTGTTACCTTTGGGATTCTTCGGTCTACCGATTCAGCGAACAGAACTCAGCTCCGGGAGATCACTTCTTCGCGGCCAATAGCCATCCTCCTTTTCCTCCTTCCGCCGGGGTGGCTCATACGGCGAGCGGATGCCCGGCGACCTGCCACTCGGCGACGCCCTCCTCCAGGCGGGCCACGTCCCTCCCGCGGCGGGCGAGCTGTTCAAGAGCCAGGTCGGCATAGACGCAATACGGGCCTCGGCAGTACGCGACGATCTTTGTGTCGCGGGGCAAATCATCCAGTCGATGGGGCAAGTCGTCGATCGGCACCGAGAGGGCACCGGGGATGTGTCCGGCTTCGTACTCAGCCCGAGGGCGGACGTCAAGCAAGGTGACGCCGCCTTTCTCGAGGCGTTGCATGAGCTGCTCGGGTGTGATCGTCTCAAACTCGTGGCGGCGATGCCGGTAGGCATCGAGAGCCCGTTCCACCTCGGCCAGTTGCTGCTCCCCGACCCCCCGCAACTCGAGCCACAGCCGGGCGACCGCCGGGCTGGCCAGCCGGTAGCGGATGTGAACCCCCTCTCGCTCGTCGAGCACCAGGCGGGCTCGCTTAAGGCGCTGGAGGTGTTGGGAGGTGTTGGCCATGGTCATGTGCGCCTCCGACGCCAGCTCCTCGACGGTGCGGGGAGCCTGAGCCAGCAGGTCGAGCAATTCCAGGCGGTGGGGGTTGGCCATGGCGGCAGCCACCTGGGTGAAGAGGGCGTACAGGTGGAGCTTTTCTGTGCGCCTGCCCCTCGGGTTTGCCCGTTTCGCTTCCCGCATGGCTCCAATCCTATATCAAGTACTCAATAGATTACTTGAATAGTACAAGGGAACAGACCCGCCTGTCAATAGGCGGCCTCCGCCTACCCTACTGCCCTTCGACCTCGTTCAACCAGGGGTCGGCCTGCCGCTTGTCTTTGCCCGTCGTTTCGTCCAGGTTTCGTCCAGATGGTACCTTCTCCCGATCTTCGCCCGTTCGCCTGCGTGAACGCCGAATACACGCGCACCCCCCCAGCCTGGCAAGTCCCCGCCAGGGTGAACAGCGCGAGACCGAGAGCGAGAGCTCCACCAAGGAGCCGGCTCAGGAGGGCGCCGCCCTGTTCGAGCACGCCCTGCCGGATCCGAATCGATGGCCTAGTGCAGCGCCGCCCTGGCATTCTCAGAACTGTCGAAGGACTCGATGACTAGCGCGGCCGCGGGCCTGGCCCGCGCGCGCTCGGGCTCGCCGCGACCTCTCCGCTCGCTCCGCCGCCCTGGCGCGGCAGCATGCAGCCGAGAATCAGCGGCCAAGCGAAGAGGAGTAGAAGAGGAGTACGCGGCTTCGAATCGGAGAGGTCATCGGCCCGAGTAGAAGAGCACGATATCGGTGCTCTCGTCGGTGAATTCGTACCGCCCGTCGTCGAAGAAGACGTCCTCGATCGTCAGCCCGATCTCCCACTCGATGGTCAGATCCACCGGCGTGTCACACAGGGCATGCCGCTGGGTCTCCTCCACCCGCTGTGGCGCCTTCGCCGTGACGGTGTACGGTCCGTCGCCTTCCCCCGCGGCGCTCAATTCCAGGCTGACCCCGACGCTCGTGCTGTAGGAGAATTCGCAGCCGCCCTGCGTCACCCGGCCCTCCAGATCGAACGTGCCGGTGGCCAGCCCCTGTAGCTCGCCGGCGTCGTTCGGATCGACCGCCAGCGCCACGTCCAGGATCGCCCTGCGAGTGTGGCCGCCCAGGTCGTCCTCCTGGACGATATGGACGGTCCCCTGAAAACAGGGCGGCAGGGGCTCGACGATCCCGGCCATCTCCCCCAAGCGGTCCACCAGCTCCTGGTCGAACCAGGTCGAAGGAGTTCCCCGGCGGTAGTTGTCCATGAAGGTGCCGTCACGGCCGGGCAGACTCTGGACGCCGACCGTCTTGCCCGAGGAGTCCCTAACATCGGTGTAGTCGTCCGCCAGCCCGAGCAGGTGGCCCACCTCGTGGGCCACGGTCGTCGGCCCGATGGTTCCCCAGCGGCCCAGCGCGTTGTTCGAGTACGGATTGGGGTCATCCTGATTCTTGTCCGCACCTCCGCCGCGCCAGACCTGCGACCGGTATCCCGACTGCTGCAGGTAGACCTGGTGGTGGTCGGGATCCCCGCTGAACGGATCCTGCGCGACCACGTTGATCTCCACATCCACGCGGAGCGTATAGCATCCTCGGAAGAGATACGGACTCAAGCCGGAATTCCAGATGGCCTCGGCGCCGGACTCCCACCACGACGCCAGGCCGGCGCCGTCGGTCGTCCCCTGGCCTGGAACGCGGAAGCGCTGCCCTTCGCTGAGGTGCAGGTCAATCGGAACCGTGATCGTCACGACGGTTCCGTCGCGCTCCACCTGATTGACCGCCGCAGGACGAGCCTCCCCGGACCGCGGCGGACTGACGGCGATCAGGACGGCGCCCAGGGCGGCGACACGGGCGAGGCGTGACAGGACGGACGGGGTCACGGCAGGCTCCTGAACTGCTGCTCGTCCTCGTTCCACTCGATGGTCTCTGCGGAGCTCTGCCACCACTGCTCCCACGCCGGTTTCGCCTCGGAGGCGGCGGCAATGGATTCGGCCGTCGAAAGGCCGAAGTCCCGATCGGTGTACCGCAGGAGCAACTCGCTGGCGAAGCCCCACATGTCCACGGGTGGCTCGGCGCCCCGTAGCGGGGTTTCGTCATCCAACAGACCGATCAGCACCGGAAGGGCCTGCGACTCGCCGCGGCGAAGCAACCCCTCCGCCGCCAGGGCGCGTTCCGTTGGATCCTCTGCGTCGAGCTCTTGGCGCAGGGCCCTTAACCCGGCCGGAGTGCTGGCCGTCTCGGCCAGGGCGTAGACGGCCATCAGCCGGACCTCGGGGTTCGGATCGTCCAGGCGGCCGAGGGCGGTGGCTTCCACGCCCAACGGATCCTCCGTCATGGCCTCGGCGAGATCCAGGAACGCCGCGTCGGCGTCGGCCTGCGGATCGCCGAACCGGTCCAGGACGGCGTCGACCTCGGGGACAGGCGTGGGTTGCGGGAGGAACAGGCTGCATCCGAGAGCGGCGGCCAGGCCGACGGCGCCGGCGAGCCCGAGCGACCCGCGGGAGAGGGCCGCCCCCGCTCGCGATGACGCGGGGGCGGCCGGCTCCCGCCTACTGGCAGGGATATTCGTACCCAAGCCCGGTCTTGGTGATTGTGATCGTGCCACCCGGGGTGAGGGTGGCGGTCAACACCAGCGTGCCGCCGGTGCTTTCGTCGTAGAAGCTGTAGGTGCCGATCTGGACATTCGTCAGGATGGCGCCGCTCTCGAAGAACGGCGTCAACATCTTGCCGCCTGGCTCCATGCGCATCGGGTGCGGCGAGCAATTGCGAACCGTACCCGTCACCAGACACAGCCCGGGCTCGCTGCCGGTCGGGGTGAAGCCATAGTACATCCGGCAGGTGTTGTCGACCGCCGCCACGGCCGCCAGCGCCGTTTGCAGCGATCCCGCTTCGGCCGGGGTGAAGGCATCGTTGTAGTCAAGATTCCCGACGCGATTCACGCCCTCGTCGGCCCAGGCCGACCACAGGAAGGAGCCGTCGCCGACCGCCGACCGTTTCACGGCGAACTGCACGCCGGTGTCTTCGATGGCCGCCACGCGGATCCAGGCCGCGTCCGGGTCGTCGCCGACCCCCTGATCGAACACCAGCGTCTCGTAGCCGTCGCCGCCCGGGGGCGGGTCGGCGGTCATCGGCGTCGCCCCACCCACGTCGCCGTTGGCGTCCGACCAGATCTGCACCGTGTCGGTCGTCCACTCCCCGCCGGCGGCGGGAGAGCCGCGCACCATCAGATCGCCGCGGCCGTCGGCGTCGAGGTCGAGCTCGACGGCGTACGGCCCGGTCAGCGGCCCGCTTGCGCCGCCGTACAGGGTCAGGGTGAAGTAGAACCAGGTGTCGTCGAGGCTGATGTCGACGCGGATCAGATCGAGGTCCGGCCGGTACGACATGTCAGCGGCGAGGAACGGCCGCTCGAGGCGGTTGCGGTTGAAATTATCTCCGGCGATGGCGCGTTGAATCTGATTCGTGCCGCCAGACGAGACGTCCGACAGGAAGTACTGCTCAGGCGGAGGCTCTCCGGGCCGGACGAGGTGCGCGATGGTCGGGGTAGCCGGGATGCTGGTTTCCGTCGGCGGAGTCGTCGGCTCGGCCGGCACCGGCGTGTCGGCGACGGAGGCGATCGTCGCCGAGGGTTCGGCCTGTGCGGCGGCGCCGAGATTGCAGGCCGGGCCGACGGCCGCCAGAAGCGCGGAAAAGAGGAGCAGGCTGCGGGTTCTTCGAGGACTTTGCATGGCGATGGCTCTCCCTTTGGCGAAGAGGAGTGGGGCAATTACGGATGATACTACTCGCATTCGCCGCATGCAGCAAGGTTGGCGCATTCCCGGGAATCGAGCGGCCGCCTCCGCCGGCGGGCTATAATCGGCCAATCCCCTCGGACGAAAGATGGCAGCCGATTACCGATCGAGAATCGAACGGCTGACGGCCTCGCTCGCCGACGGAGGTCTGGAGGCGATCGTCCTGCTTCCCGGCCCGAACCTGGTCTACACGACGGGGCTTTCGTTTCATTTGATGGGCCGGCCGACGATGGCCATCCTTTCCGCCGACGCGCCGCCGGTGCTGATCGTGCCCGAGCTCGAACGGACCAAGGCCGAATCCAATCGGGTCGGCGCCACGGTCTACGCCTACGGCGAGGACCTCGACTCACGGCGCATGGCCTTTGCTTCGGCCGCGACCGGCCTCGGCCTGGCGCGGCGGCGGGTCGGCGTCGAACCGCTGCGCATGCGCTGGCTGGAGGAGCGGCTGCTGGAGGAGACGGCTCCCGGGATTCGACTGGCCAGCGCCGAAGCCGCCCTGGAGGCGCTGCGGGCCGAAAAGTCGGCCGACGAAGTGGCGGCAATCGAACGCGCCGTCGGCGTCGCCGAGGCCGCCCTCGAGCAGACGCTGCCTCGCGTACGCCCCGGTGTCAGCGAGCTCGAGGTGGCGTCTGAATTGACGATTCAACTGCTGCGCGCCGGTTCGCAGACCGAGTTGCCCTTCCCGCCGATCGTCGCCTCCGGACCGAACACGGCGCTGCCGCACGCCATCCCGACCGAGCGCCGGTTGACGCCGGGCGACCTCGTCATCCTCGATTGGGGGGCGACGGTTGACGGGTACATCTCGGACCTGACGCGCACCTTCGCCGTCGAGCGCGTCGACGACGAGTTCCGCCGCATCCACGACGTCGTCGTCGAAGCCAACGCCGCCGGGCGCCTCGCGGCCGGGCCGGACGTGGCGTGCGCCGCCGTCGACGAGGCAGCACGCTCGGTCATCGACGCCGCCGGCTACGGCGCGGCCTTCGTGCACCGCACCGGCCACGGCATCGGGCTGGAAGCGCACGAAGCGCCCTATCTGCGCGGCGACAACCCGGCCCGCCTCCGCCCCGGGATGACGTTCACCGTCGAGCCCGGGATCTACCTCGCCGGCCGCGGCGGGGTGCGCGTCGAAGACAATCTGGTCGTGACGCCCGACGGGGCGCACACGCTGAGCACGTTGCCGCGCGAGCTGCGGCTGCTCCCCGTCTAGCGCCGGCCGCCCGTCATGACCCGCGACCTCCGTCTGCTGGCGTCATCCCTGCTGCTGTGGGGGGTCGGTGAGGGCCTGTTCTTCTACCTGCAGCCGATCTATCTTGCGGAACTCGGAGCGGACGCCGTCCAGGTCGGATTCATCCTCGGCCTGGCCGGCGCGGCGATGACGGTCACCCACATCCCCGCCGGGATGCTCGCCGACCGCTTCGGTCGGAAGTCGATAATGGCCGCCGCCTGGTTGTGCGGCACCGCCGCCAGCGTGTTGATGTTCCTGGCGCGCCGGCTGGAGGTCTTCGTCGCCGCCCTGCTGCTTTACTATCTGACGTCGTTCGTCATGGCACCGATGTCGAGTTACATCACGGCCGCCCGCGGTTCGTGGACCACTGGCCGGGCCCTGACCACGATCTCGGCCTCGTTCAACGCCGGCGCGGTGATCGGTCCGGTGGTCGGGGGAATCCTGGCCGCCCGCTCGGGGGTCCGCGGCCTGTTCGGGTTCGCCGCAGTGCTGTTCGTGGTGTCGACGGTGTTCGTCTTCCTGCTGCGCGACCAGCCCGTCGAGCCTCCGTCGGTGGGCGGGCGGATCGGCGCCCTGGCCGCCAACCCGAAGGCCCGGCGCGTCTTCATGGTGATGCTGGTGGCGATGTTCGCGTTGTCTCTGGCCTGGCCGTTGACCCCGCTGTATCTCAACGAAGTGCGCGGTCTCCCGGTCGGCCAGGTGGGCGCGCTCGGCTCGCTGTTCGCCCTGGGGATCGTGGTCTTCAACCTGACGCTGGGAACCGCCCGGGCCCGTTCCGGATCGCTCGCCGGCCATGGCGTGGTGGCGGCCTCGGCCATCCTGTTGTGGCGCGGCCTGACGCTCCCCGTGGTGGGGGCCGGCTACTTGCTGGCGGGAGGGGGACGGACGGTCCGCAGCCTGCTCAGCGCTCAACTCGCAGGCGTGGTCGGTTCGTCGAACCTGGGGCTGGCTTTCGGGGTCGGCGAGACCGTCGCCTCGAGCGGGTTGATCCTGGCACCGCTGGTAGCCGGGGCGCTGTATCGCTGGTCCCCAGCGGCGCCGTATCCGGTGAGCCTGGGCTTGATCGCCATCTCGTTCGTGTTCGCCGCCTGGGTCTTGCCGCGCCCCGAATCGGCCCGGGCGCCTTCGGCCATCCTGGAGGTGGAACGATGAACCCGCCCGACTGGCTGACCTTCGGTAGCGAGTGGATCACCACGCTGCAGGCTTCCGGGCCGGCCTGGCTGACGTTGGTCATGGACGGGTTCACATGGCTGGGCTCGGAGTGGTTCTATCTGCTGGTGATGCCGGCGGTGCTGTGGAGCTACGATTCGCGGCTGGGGATCCGCCTCGGGGTGATGCTGCTGCTGAGCGGGACGGTGAACTCGGTCCTGAAGCTGGCCTTCGGCCTGCCGCGCCCGTTCTGGATCGACAGCCGTATCCGTGCCCTCTCGCCGGAGGGATCGTTCGGCCTGCCGTCAGGCCACGCCCAGAACGGCGTCGCGCTGTGGGGACTGTTGGCCTACGACGCTCGGCGCCCGTGGGCCTGGGTCTCGGCCGCTCTCTTGATCCTCGGGATCTCGTTCTCCCGCGTGTACCTTGGGGTCCACTTCCCGGCCGACGTGGCGGGCGGCTGGCTGGTGGGCGCCGGTCTGCTGCTGCTCGTCATCGGCCTCGGGGCGCGCCTCAGCGGCTGGTACTCGCGGGTGGCGCTGCGGACGCGAGTGCTGGCGGCGGGCCTGCTGGCGCTGGCGCTGTTGGCGATCGGCGGACTTGTGTGGCGAGCCGTCGAGGCCCGTCCCCTGCCGCAGGAATGGCAGGAAAACTACGAGGCCGCCGCCGGGGCCTCCGTGTTTGCACCGGCTGCGCCCGATGGAATTCTGCTGGCGGGCGGTGCGCTGTTCGGATTCGCCCTCGGCGCCGTGCTGCTCGACTCCTGGGACGGCTTCGACGGCCGGCGCCGCGGCTGGACCCAGGGGGCGCGCTACCTCATAGGAGTCATCGGGCTGCTGGTGCTGTACCTTGGCCTGAGGCAAGTCCTGCCGGAGGGCGAGGTCTTCCGCTACCTGCGCTACGCGGCGGTCGGCTTCTGGATCTCGTACGGGGCGCCGCGGGCGTTCGGGGCGCTGCGCATCGCCTAAGCCTTGGACCGCGCTCCCGGCTCGGCGGCTCGACGGTCAATCCGAGGTCGATGGCCTGCTCCAGCGTCATCGCCCGACCGGCGTTCCATATTTGGTCGAAGGCCCTTTCCCCGAGCTTGCTGCGCACGATGGCCACCTCCCGGTCGTGGTCCGCCTGGTCCAACGGACCAGGCGACGCTGCAACTCGGCATGAGGTGGCGGGAATCGGGAAGCGTCTACTTGTTCCCTCGAGGCCGCCTGCGCTTGCCCGGCGACGACGCCTCACCTAGAATCCCGTCGCCGGCCCCGCTTCCGGGGCCGGCTGTCGTGCCCCATGCGCCGTGCCGCGATCCGAGCCCCGGCCTACGCCATCGCCCTGGACGACGGCTTCGTCGTCCCGACCCGCTGGCGCACGCTGGCGCGGTGGCAGCGCGCTCTGACCGGCGAGGCGGAGTACCGTCTACTCCTGGCCGACGCCGAGCGCCAGGCGGCCCGGCGCCCACCGCACGCCCAGCCGTTGCAGACCCTCGCCCGGTCAGCATTCGCGACGCGTTAGGCAGCGGGCAAGACCCGTCGGCACTAGCCGGTGGCCGAGGGACCAGCGAGGCGAGCGGAGTCCTCGGCAGCGAACTTGGCCCGGCGCTGCGAGGACCAGCGTCTCAAAGCAACAACAGCCCACACACCCTCCACCACCGCAAAAGGCCACGTGCCGGCAAGGGCGCCGTACAGCGAAGAGGCAGCGCACCCAACTGCGAATACAAAGACCCAAGCCGTGGATCTGGACTCGAGCGCACATGACACCAACATGACACTAACGGCTATTGCGCCGAAGGTAGTCAGCACGTCCATTCACGAACCTCCAAGGACAAGGAGATCAGGCAGCATCTGTTCGACGCCACGAGAACGAGGCGTCGGAACTGGGCTGCCGTTCGGGCGGTGACTGAAGCTAGACAGTAGAGTCTGGCCGGGTGTTTCGCGGCAGGAACGCGAGGAGGAGCATGACACGACACAGTAGGTTTGCGACAGCCGGATGTGGCGATGCCCGGATGCCTGACTCAGGATTCGCCCGGTTTCTGTCACGGCGACAACGGGGCTCCGCAAGCGAAGGGTGGGCATGGGCGCTCGCTCACACGAACGGGATCATGAAGGCTGTGCGGGTTTTGTACTCTCTCCACTCCAGGCCGAACCGTCCTTCGAGCGCCGCCTCCTCCCGTCGCGCTCGTCGGTAGAACGCCGGGACGCAGATGACCAGGAGCACAACGGGTGTCCACGTCCGATAGATCAGCAACACCCCGGCGAACAGGAGCCAGTAACCCAGGTACATCGGATGGCGCAATCGCACGTATGGCCCGCGCTGGATCAACCGGTGATTCATCCGCAGCTGCGTTGCGGAGCTTGTGCTCACACCGTACATCTCGCCTAATGACCATCGGGCCCACAAGGCCAGGCCCAAACCGCCCAGGTAGACGCCCAGGCCGAGGACGCGCAGGCCTGAGACCATCAAGGGCGGCATCGCCAGGGGAATGGGGACCCACAAGAGGTAGCCAAGGTACACGGACAACGCAAGGCTGCCGAGTCCGGCCCCCATCTGCGCCCATAGAGGGAGCCTGAACCACAGACTCGGCCCTGTGGGAGACTCCCTCGGAACGCGAAGGGTGGCCAGCCAACTGGCAACGATGACGATGCCCAGGACGCCGGCTGTGACAGCGACAAGCCCATCTATGGGCATCCCGCCGCCTTTCACCTCGCTGGGGCTCGATAGCCAAGCAGCCGGAGGGCGTTGAAGACCACGATGAGGGTCATGCTCTCGTGGCCGACAACGGCAGCTCCGATCCCAATCGCCCCTGTCAGCGCCGCCAGGATCAGCAAGCCCACGGCGGAGATCGAAAGGACCAGGTTCTGTAGCACGACGGCGCGGGTGGCGCGGCCCAGCCCGACCGCGAATGGCAGCTTCGACAGGTCATTCGCCATCAGGGCCACATCGGCGGTCTCCAGCGCCACATCCGTGCCGGCGCCACCCATGGCGATCCCCACCGTGGCGTTTGCCAGCGCCGGCGCGTCGTTGACTCCGTCCCCCACCATTCCGGTTGGGCCGAACTCGCTGGTGAGCGCCTGGACCGCCTTGGCTTTGTCCTCTGGGAGGAGCTCCGCTCGAACGGTCGTCAGGCCGACCTGCTGGGCGATGGCGGCCGCCACTCGTGGGTTGTCGCCGGTGAGCAGCACCGTCTGCTGTACGCCAATTCGCCTCATTTCTTGGACCGCCGTGATCGCGTCGGGTCGAAGCGCGTCGGCCACGGCCAGAACCCCCGCCAGCCGCCCCTCGACGGCCACCAGCATGGTCGTCTTGCCGCTCGACTGGAAGGCCTCGATCTGCTTCTCGGCCTCCGCCGGGAGGAAGACCTTCTCGCCCTCCATCAGCTTGCGACTGCCGATCAGGACTGCCTGACCGTTCACCGAGGCGCGCAGCCCAATTCCGGTGAGCGACTCCACCATGCCCACCGGAGGCAAGGCCAAACTCTTGGACTGAGCGGACCGCACAACCGCCTCGGCCAGGGGATGCCCTGAGCGACTTTCGGCAGCGGCCGCCAGGGCCAGCAAAGCGTCCGCGCTGGGAGTCTGCCCCTGGGGATCGGCGAGGGAGAGCACATCGGTGAGCTCGGGCTGGCCTCGGGTCAGTGTGCCGGTCTTGTCGAAGGCAATGGCCTTGAGCCGGCCGAGGTTCTCCAGATGGACGCCGCCTTTGATGAGGACGCCGTTGCGTGCCGCCTGGGCGATGCCTGCCAGAATCGCGGCCGGTGTGCCCAGCGCCAGAGCACAGGGCGAGGCGGCCACCAGGAGAGTCATCGCGCGCAGGAAGGAGGTCTGGAACGGGACGCCGAGCAGAGGCGGCACAACCATGACCAGAACTGTCACGATCATCACGCCCGGCACGAAGATGCCTTCGAAACGCTCGACCGTGTTCTGTGTGGGCGATTTCTGCGTGGGCGCTTCCTCCACCATCTTCATTACTCGCGCCAGCGTACTGTCCTTCGCCAGCCGCGTGACCTTCACCCCGAGCGCGCCCTGACCGTTGACGGATCCCGCGAAAACGGACTCCCCGGGACCCTTGTCCACCGGGATGGACTCGCCGGTGACAGGCGATTGGTCGATGGCCGATTCGCCCTCTACGATGTCCCCGTCGACGGGCACGCGGGCCCCCGCGCGGACGATCACCAGGTCGCCGACCGAGATTTGTTCGATCGCAAGCTCCACCTCACGACCGTCGCGGCGCACGAGCGCCGTCCGGGGCGCGAGATCGGCCAGGGCCCGGATGGCCGAGCGGGCGCGGTCGAGGGCCCGCTCCTCGAGCGCGTGACCGAGACTCATAAGGAAGAGAAGAAGGGCGCCCTCCGCCCACCTTCCGAGGATCGCCGCGCCGAGCGCCGCGCTCACCATCAGGATGTCGGTGTCGAACCGACGTTCCCGCAGAGAGTGCCAGGCATGGCGGACGATGTGCGATCCGCTCAGGGCGTAGACCCCAAGAAAGAACATCACGGGCAGCCACTGCGGCGCGTCTAAGAACGCCTCGACCACCCAGCCCGCCACAAGGAGCACGCCCGAGAGGAGCGTGAGAAGGAGCTCACGGTTCTCTTGAAAGCGCTGCTCCGTCTCGCTTGCTGGGACGGTGTAGCCGAGCGACCGGATGCGTTTCTCGATGGCGTGCCGGTTGGTTGTTTGCGCGTCGAACTCCACCCGAACCGTCTCCATCGGAAAACTGACGCCGACCGACAGGACTCCGTCGATGCGACCGAGGCTGTGCTCGATCACGCCGACACAGTCCGAGCAATCCATGCCCTCGATGGGAAGAAGCAGGTGGTGGTAGCGGTCGACGATTTCAGCGCCGGCGCGTTCAGCCAGATGCCTCACGTCCTCCAGTGAAACAGAGTCAGGGTCGTAGTGGAGGCACAGGATGACAGGGCGCCGGTCGCGTTCAAGGTGGGCCCGTGTCAGCCCTTTCTGGGTCTGCAGGGCCGTTTCGAGCCGCGCCAGACAGCCGTCCGCCTCATCTTCTAGACCCGGCAGGAGCAGCGGGATTTCGAGTTCAATCGTCCTTTCGTCCATGGTCGTGGTCCTGTGTTTCAGATTGGTTCGCCTAGGTTGCGTCCCCGGTGGGGCGGAAGAATCGTGCCCATCAGGGGTTACAAAGACATCGCGAAGGCCGTGCAGGGCCTAGCCGACTCGGGCGATGCGTGGAGGTTGGAAGGGCGGAGGCAAGGAGCGGGAAAGTGGCTTGAGGTCTACACGTCGAAGAGCGACCACGATCGCCACGGGAGCGGCCAGGCTGAGACGAGCGGGCGCGACCGCTCCGGCATGCGAGAAGTGGGCGATCGCTTGACCACCGCCTGGCGCCGCAGGCCGGCTTCCCAACGCACACGAAGTCCCGCCCGAGGCCTTCGGAAGCGGGCAGGCGGCGTCGTACACAACGTGGGTTGCCAAGCCGATCAAAGCCAAGATAAGAGCCAGAGCGAAGACCCAGCCGCGACGGTCAGCCATGTTGGACGTGATCCAGACCCTGCCGGAAGAGCGCCGCGACATGGTCGTCATCCAACGAGTAGTAGACCTGCCTACCGTCCTTGCGGGGTCGGACCAATCGCATCTGGCGTAGCCCTCGCAAATGATGCGAAACGGCTGACTCGCTCACGCCCACCGCTTCTGCCAACGCCCCGACGTTCATTTCCCGGTCAGCCAAGAGCGAAATCAGCCGAACTCGGCTGGTATCGCTGAAGGCCCCGAACAGCTCGGCCATCTGGCCGGCCGTGCGTTGGTCGAGGGCGGCATGCCGGGAACGCTCGCGGGGCACGATAGTTTACCTGAATACCTATTCAGATATTCCTATCTTAGTCGATCCTGCCTCGGCTGTCAACCCCCGCGGGCAGAGCGCCCGCGCCGCCTCGGGGGTTCAAGCTCCCGCGAGGATAGAGCGAGAAAGGGCCCTCGATCTGATTCTCACTGGAGCCGGCGATGACTTCAACCGGGCCAGGCGCCAGGCTTGGCCCCGAGCGCAATCCAGGTCGAGGGGCCGGTGACGAACGTGTCACCGATGCTACCGCACGTCATCTGGGAGAATTCCCGAGATGCAACCGGTGCGAGCCTAGTTCAAGTCCTCTCCGCAATAGGCGCACACTCTCCAGTCGCTCTCGGTCACCTGACCACAGCGCGGGCAGAAACCTCGAGCAGGAGATGGCGCCGTCGTCTCCCCTTGATGGCGGAGCGGCAGGCTGAAGGCGAAAGTCGAGCCGGCGCCCAGCCAGCTCTGCGCCCAGATCTGCCCGCCGTGGGCCTGGACAATCCGCCTGGCGATGGTCAACCCCAGGCCGGAGCCTCCCGTGGTGCGCGCCCGTGAACGATCCACACGGTAGAACCGTTCAAACACATGGGGCAGGTCCTCGGCGGGTATGCCGCTTCCCGTATCCTGAACCCGGACGACGACCCTGTCTTCTTTGGCATCCACCGCCGTCGTGATGGTGCCGCCCCTCGGGGTGTGACGGAGGGCGTTGGAGAGGAGGTTGAAGAGAACCTGCTGCAGGCGTTGACCGTCCCCGCGGATGCGCGGGAGCCCCGGCGGCGCCTCGACTTTGAGCGTCACTCCCTTTTCTAAGGCCTGACCCCGCAAGCCGTCCGTGGCCTGAGCGACCAGCGCCTCCAGGTCCACCGTCTGCCAGTCCAGCCTCAGTTGCCCTGCCTCCGCCAGAGCCAGGTCTCGTAGATCAGCCACCAACCGGCTCACCAGCGCCGTTTGCTGATGGATGGAGGCGATGTTCTCCGGGTTGAGGTCATACACACCATCCAGCATGGCTTCCAGGCTTCCTTGGACCACCGTCAACGGCGTGCGAAGCTCGTGAGCGATATCGGCGACCATGTTGCGCCGCTGGACGTCCGCCTGGGCCAGGCTTTCGGCCATGCGGTTGAACGACTGCGCCACTCGGCCAATCTCATCTGACGTCTTCGCCTCGACCCGCCGATCGAGCTGCCCGGCCGCTAATGCCTCCGCCGCCTGGGAAACGGCGCGGAGCGGGGAGGTGATCTGGCGAAACAGCATCGAACCCAGGACGAGGGCAAACAAACCCACCGCCGCCGCGGTAATGAAGATCGACAGGTTGACGGCCTGGAGAAAGTCTTCATCGGCGGGGTTGAGCGCCGGCTCGATCATCGATCCCACCAGCACCAAGCCCACTGTCTGGCCGTTCACCTCGACCGGCGCGGCCTCCTGGAGATGGGCCGGAGGGTGCTGCTCGTCCAGGCTCGCCCCGCCGGTGTCGGCGATGACCTCTCCAGCGGCGTTGACCAAGACCACCCGGTCGTCCAGCGGGCCGGTGGATCGCGTCGTCTGAAACCACCTGCCCATCCAGTCGCCCATCATGCCCGGCCCCATCCCCTCCGAGCCCATCATTCCGGGGCCCATCATCCAGCCGGGTTCCTCGCTCGCTGTCCGCGTGCTGGCATCCGACAGCCACTTCTCCACTCCAAACCAGCCGCCCTCTTGCGCGTAGTACGCCGCCAGGAGATCGGCCAGCGCGTTTGCCTGGGCCACGTCATCGGTCAGCACCCGCCGCTGGAGATGCGCGGACGTCGTAAGGCGGACGGCGATGACCATGGTGATCGCCCCGAGCACGATGACCCCCAGGAACACGCCCATCAGGCGCGTCCACAAGCTCCGCCGCATCAGCCTCTACTCCTGCAGGAACCGGTAGCCCACGCCGCGGACGGTCTCGATGTATCGTGGGCTCTTCGGATCGTCGCCCAGCTTGGCGCGCAGATTCTTGACGTGCACGTCGATCGTGCGCTCGTAGCCGGCATAGGCCGATTCCTGGAGTTGCTCGAGGAGCTGCGTCCGATGGAAAACCTGGCCTGGATGGGCGACCAGGATGGCCAACAGGTCAAACTCCATCGTCGTCAGGTCGAGCCGTTGGCCGGCCAGGTTCGCCTGCCGGCGGGGCATGTCCAACGACAGGTCTCCGGCGGCGATGACTTCCGGTTTCACCGGCTCTCCCTCTGTCCGGCGAAGCACGGCCCGGGCCCGGGCGACGACCTCGCGCGGACTGAAAGGCTTGACGATGTAGTCGTCGGCGCCCAGTTCGAGGCCGATGAGACGGTCCGTTTCCTCGAGGCGGGCGGTCAGCATGACGATCGGTACGTCCGACTGACGGCGCAGCGCACGGCAAACATCCAGCCCGTCCATGCCGGGAAGGTTGAGGTCGAGGATGACCAGGTTGGGGCGTTCGTGTCGGAAGACGGCCAGCGCTTCCTGCCCGTCGGAGGCGGTGGCGACGATGAAGCCGGCCTTCTCCAGATAGGCGCGTAGGAGTTTGACGATGTCTCGCTCGTCCTCAACGACAAGGATCTTCTGGCTCATTCCTTCTTCTGCCCACGCGCCTCCCGCACCGGCTGTTCGGCGGGCAGCCCTCAAGGGGCTCCGAGACTTGGGCTGTGTCAAAAGAGTAACACGGGCTGACCGAGGCGACCAAGCATGGCCGTGGCGAGAAACCCGCGCCAGGGGTTAGGCCAGAGCGGCTCCGCAGGAGGGGCACACGTTCCAGGCAGGTTGAACCACGCGTCCGCATTTGCCACACCTACGAGCATTCTCCGGCCTCGAGGATGCCCCAGGGCCGTCCGAACCGACCGTCTTGGAGCGGGGCCTGGAGGCTGGTGTAAGGCCGCCTCGGACGGCCGCCACGATCACCAAGACGGGCACGCCGACCAGCACAAGGAGGATTGCCAGCATTACCAGGAAACCGATTCCCATCATCATCGTTTACCCATCTCCTCTCGCGCCCTCGACGGATACCAGAGAGGCAAGTCCTTCCCGCGCGCGTACGGCTTCCAGCTCGACCTCCCTGGCCTCCAGCTCGGCGCGCACTTCGTCAAGACGGCCTAGGTCTTCCGTAAGCCTGTGGAGCTGCTGGTGTAGCCGGTCCCGCAGGCTGGACAGTTGAGCCTTCTCGGTCAAGCGCCGACGGGCGGTCTGGTCGTCGCCCTCCCCGACGGCTTCTCGGGCAGTGTTTTGCTTACCGGTCATTCTGTCGTCAATGCTGGCGATGCGGCCGCGGAGGTTCGATATGACCCGTTCGGACTCCTTGCGCGCCTCGGCAAGGTTCTGCTGCCGCAAGCGGATGCCCTGCAGAGCGTTTTGTATACCCCTGTCCTCACGGTGCAGGCTTCGTCGTCGGCCCCGCGTCTGGTGGACGGCCACGTCCACCCGCCGGAGCTGGCTCCGGTCGGCCAGGTCTCGCAGGGAGGAAAAGACCTCCTGGCTGATTTGCCCCTCGCCAAGCATCCGATAGAGGTCGGAAAGGAGATCCTCACCACTCTGTGTGGATCCTGCGAGGAAGGGGGCCTGCCATGGGGAAGCGGCAGACCCTCTCGACTGTTGGACCAGATGGTCCGCCAGGTAGAAGAGATCGCCCAGCATCGATCCGCAGCCCATGCCTACGCCGTCTCTCCCGTGACCTCAGCCTTGAGGCGCTCCAGCTCCTTTTCAATGCTCGCGGCCCGGGATAGGCTCGCCAGTTCTCGGTCGATGTCATCGCCCTCCGGCGCCAGCGCGTCTTCCAGCGATCCGGCCGCAATCAGGTCATCGATGGCCTCCACGCGGGACAGCATCGCCTGGATACGCGTTTCGGCGCGCTCGATGGCATGGCCCGCGTCGGCGATGTCCTTCGACATGCCGGTGGCGGCCTCCTTCACGCGCAGCTGAGCGCGGGAGGAGTCATAGAGAGCTTTCAGCTCCTCTTTTCGAGCCTGGAAGAGTTCGATCTTCTGGCGTAGGTTGGCCTGGCTTGTCTTCAGGCTCTCGACCTGCGCTTCCAAGGAGGAGATGCTGGCGTTGAGGCGGTTGAGGCGATCCTGGGCAAGGCTCTTTCGCTCCAACGCGCGCGTCGCCAGGTCCTCACGCCCGACGCGCAGCGCTTGGCGTGCCTGCTCCTCGGCCTTGTCGATAGAGGTCTGCGCCTGGCCGCGCTGGCTGACCAGGGCGCGTTCGGCTGTGGATACATCGACCAGGCTGTCGCTGATTTGGCGCAGGCTGGCCTGCAAGCGGGTCAGGCTGTAGTCGAGGCTGGCGCGCGGGTCTTCCATGCTTTCGATCGCTTGATTGGCCTTAGCCCCGAAAAGGGCCTTCAAACGTGCGAAGAAACTCATTGGGGATCTCTCCTTTCGAGATGTTGGAAGGATGCGACGGATTACGCCTTCACCAACTCGGCTCCGCAGAACGCGCAGTGTGTCCAACCCGTCTCCACCGCCCGATGGCACTCTGGGCAGGCGGTCATCAACTGCGCGCCGCAGCGGGGGCAGAAGACGAAATCCTCCTGAACCGGCGACCCGCAATGCGGGCAAGGCCTGGTAACAGCCGATGCGGGGGCGGGTCGGACCGACGTGCCTGCGTGTTCTTGATGGTCATGCCCGTGGTAATGTCCTGGTCCACACATCCAGATCACCTCCGGTCGTTCCGCTCTCTCTACCCGGCCTAGAAGAGAGAAGGGGATTGAGGGGGCCTCCGATGTCGTCAGGGCACCGGAGGCCCATGACGGCTAGAGTTGGGAAAGATCTGTCCCGCAGTACGGGCAGTGGCGCCAATCGGCTTGGACGCTCCGTCCGCAGTTCGGGCACAAACGGGTCGAGGCCGGTGGATTGCCGCTGCTCCCTGTCACAGCCCGCACGAGCCAGGCCACGCCCAGCACGGTCAGGACGAGCAGACCGATGGCGATCAGCCACATGAAGACCATCCCGACCCAGCCGAAGGGCGAGTATCCCCAGCCGCCATAGCCGCCCATCATCCCCGGGCCCATCATGCCCCAGCCGCCGTAGTTGCGGCCTCCGCCGAGAAAACTCAGGCCGACGACCAGGGCGACCAGAACCACGGCGCTGAACACGGCGATGGCTGTCCAATTGACTTTGTTCATTCTTGCTGCCTCCTATCGATGCGGACTCTCAGTCCGTCGGTTTCTCTTCCAGCGATTGCATGCCGATGTACGTGCCATGCCAGGCATGGAACCACACTTGTCCTGTGTAACCGTTGACGCTGAGCATTCCCGAGATCTGTCCGTTCGTCAGCACGTGGATGGTGTAGTAGCCGTAGAAAGGTTCCGCTGCGTCGGCGACCGACGTCCCTGGCAGGTTCGCATCCAGCCATGCTTGGGCGAGGTCCAGTGCCTGCTGTGGGGTCGCGGTCATCGCGTCGGTGGAGGCGTTCCACCATCCGCCCATGGGCCCGTACTTCACGTTCCACATCATGTTCGGACCGATCTCAGGAGACACGCGGCCTGTGTAGTGATCGATCAGCAGTTCAAAGGCGTGGATGCCTGTGCTCTGTTCGATGATGTCGGCGTAGAAGTTGTCGGAGAATTCCATGACCTCGCTTAGAGCAAGGTCGGAGTTTCCGTAGGCGGACACATACCGGCGTGCCGCTTCGATGGCCTGGTCCATCGATATCGGAACCGTGGCCGCGGAGACTGGGTCCCAACCGGACCAGGCACCATGCATCCCTGTGCCCATCATCCGCCACCCGCTGTTGCCACCCACACCTGCCCAGGGCGCAGGTGCCTGGGTCATGCCGCCGGCCGAGCCCCATGGGTCGAGGCCGCGGCCATATCCCCAGGGTGAGGGCGGGGCGTTCGGGGTCGGTTCGGCCGTGGGCTGAACGGCGCCCACCGTCGTGCCCGCTCTGGGTGCGGAAGGAGGGACCTTGACGGAAACCTGCCTCGGGAGCGGGCTGGCCCAAGAGGGCTTTGCCGCGTAGAAAACGGCGAAAGCAAGAGCCAATCCCAGGAGCGCGCCAAACAGGACGAGCGCGGTCCACTTTACGATCCGGTTCATGCGTGCCTCCTCACGGCTCACTGCCTGCGAGCCGGGATTGTTCGGTCAGCCTGGATTCAAACAGCGATGTGTGAAGCGAATGTGAAGCGGACGTAGGTCGACCGTGAAGGCCCTACGGAGCTTGGCCGATCCAAGCAGGCGCGGGAAACTAAGGAGGAACTAGGAGTGGAAAGCGGCGGCGCAAGCGCCGCCAAGCGTGAATCTCAGGACGTGCGGTCCCGCGAGTTCATGGGGCCATCGACTTTTTCGGCGCGACCACCGGATCGGGAACGGGAGCGTGTTGGGAGAAGGGTTGGAAGACGCTCAGCTCCCATGCTTCTTGGGCGGGAAGAAACCGGGAGTCCTGGCCGCGTAGGCGGCGTACTCCTGGCCGAACTTGCCCTCCAGGTACCGGTCTTCGCGGACTGACTGTCTGTGGTAGAGAAGGACCAGCGCTGGAAAGATCAGCAAGCCGGGCAGGGTCGGCCAGTGCACGAGCCAGCCGGCCGCGATGAGGGCGAGTCCGAGGTATTGCGGGTGGCGAAGGTAGCGATAGACGCCTCGCGTGGCCAGCCGATCCGGCCACCGGTGGATTTCTCGCCAGCCGAGGATGATCAGCAGGATGCCGACGAACGTGACCAGCGAACCCAGCGGCATGCCGAACGCGTACATGTACTGCATGAACTGACGTTCCAGTAGGTTCAGGCCGAAAACGGAAGACAGGAAATACACGCTCAGAGGAAAGCCGAACATCTCCGTGAACAGGGAAACGACGAACGCAACATAGATTCCGTGGGCCCGCCAATCTCCATGGAGACGGACAGGCACCAGGGCGAGGAACACCAGGAAAAGGGCGATGGAGCCTGCCACCAAACCCCACTGACTGCGTGTGATCGTCAGCGAGTCCCGATCTGGGCCCCCGGTCGTCAGCAGGAACAGAGAGTGGCCCACCCCGACGAAGAGGAAGGTGACGGCCAGCGCCGATCCTGTCAGTGCCACGAAGGTGAGGACTTTCGTGAACCTTCCGCCCTGAGCATTAGCGATCATGAATGAAATGTCTAGGGTTGATGGTCGTAGGTCGGTCCATGTGGCGAAACCAAAGGCTGGGGCCCCGATCCAAAGCGCGGCGGGCGAGGATGACGATCCTCCGCCCCGCCCATGATTCTAACAGCCTCTATGAGGCCTTCAAGGGTCGGGAAGGAAGACCTCCGTGAGCGTGATCCGACAAGTGCCACCCATCGAACGGGCAACGGCAAATGGATCCTTCAGCGAGCACCAATCGCACGGGGCCGGAGGCTCTAGCCTGCGTCCCCAGATGCTTGACGATTCGGGCCAAAGCCATTAGGATATGCGAGAATTCTAATCTAAGCATGGAGACTGGCCCATGGCCGACCGGAACCTGTACGCTTTGCACGCCAGCATCTGCCAGACATTGGCCCATCCGAAACGGTTGGAAGCCATCGACCAGCTCCGGTCCGGAGAGATGTCGGTGAGCGCCCTGGCCGAAGCCTTGGAAATCAGCCAGCCCAACCTCTCCCAGCACCTGACGCTCATGAGGCAAAAGGGGATCGTGACCACGCGCCGTGAGGGGCTGAACGTGTACTACCGATTGGCCAGCCCCAAGATCGTCAAGGCCTGCGATCTGATGCGGCAGGTTCTGGTTGAACACCTCGAAGCCAGCGCGGCTCTGGCGCGCGGTTGAAGAGGCTGCGAGGCCGACGGATGGACGAGCCCACCAAGAAGAACTACCTGCTGATCCTCAACGATGCTCCCTATGGCAATGAGCGTCCGTACAACGCGCTCCGCCTGGCGCTCAATCTGGCCAAGCGGCCAGGGGCGAGTGTACGGGTGTTCCTCATGGCCGATGCCGTGAGCTGTGCCGTCGCCGGCCAGAAGACGGCGAACGGCTACTACAACATCGAGCGGATGCTGGGTTCCATCGCCCGACGCGGGGAGATCGCGACCTGCGGGACATGCCAGGAGGCCCGCGGGATCGACCCCGAGCGATTTGTGGAAGGCGTCAGGACCGGGAGCATGGATCTGTTAGGAGATTGGACCACGGAGGCGGACCAGATCCTTGTCTTTTGAAACGGGGGTGGTCCGGCGCCATGCTGCGCGTTGCCGTAGATTGGGATGACTGTCGGGCATGCGAGCCGTGCCAGGCCAGCCTGGTTTGCCGGACACGAGCCGTCATGAAGATCGATGCAGACGGTCCGGCCTGGATCGAGGCCGCCCGCTGCAACGGTTGCGGCGATTGCCTGTCCGCCTGCGCCTATGGCGCCATCGGCTGGGCAATGGCGGACCGGGGATTCGATAGCCACCTTCGAGGGAAGCGATGAGCCAAAAGACCATCGTGGTTCTGGGCGGCGGGGTCGGCGGCCTGATCGCGGCCAATGAGCTTCGACGCCGGCTTGGCGAGAGACATCGCGTTCTTCTCGTGGAGAAGAACCCGCGCCACGTCTTCGCGCCTTCGTTATTGTGGTTGATGACGGGCGACCGCCGGCCTGAGCAGGTGTCGCGCGAGCTCGCGAATCTGGTGCCACCCGGCGTGGAGTTGGTCCTGGCTGAAGCGCGGACCATCGAGCTGGCGGCCCGCAAGGTGATCACAAGCGCACTGACGCTTCACTACGACTACCTCATCATCGCGCTCGGCGCAGAGCTCGCACCGGAGACGATCCCTGACCTGGCCGAGGCGGCGCATACCTTCTACACATTCGAGGGCGCGGTCAGACTGCGCGACGCGCTCCAGACGTTCGATGGCGGGGTCGTAGCCGTGGTGGTCAGCGCCTTGCCATACAAATGCCCCGGCGCGCCGCACGAGGGAGCCATGCTTATCGCCGACGCGTTCCGCAGGCGGGGCCGGCGCGACAAGGTGGAGGTGCATCTCTTTACACCGGAGCCGCATCCCATGCCGGTCGCCGGACCTGCCTTGGGGGAGGCGGTCGGGCGGATGCTCAGCGAGAAGGGCATCGCCTTTCACCCCCAGCACAGACTGGCGGCAATCCACGGCCCGGAGGGTGAGCTGAGTTTCGAAGGAAGGGAACCGTTCAAGTACGATCTCCTGGTTGCCATCCCGCCGCACCGCGGCCCCCGCATCGTCCGAGAAGCAGGCCTGATCAACGAAGCGGGGTGGGTCCCGGCGGATCGGGCCACCCTTCAGACAAAGCACGAGGGCGTGTACGCCATTGGCGACGTCACCACCCTCCCGATCCCGGGTCGGTGGAAGCCCGACGTCCCGCTCGCGTTGCCCAAAGCGGGAGTGTTCGCGCATGCGCAGGCTGAGGTGGTCGCCCGCCGCATCGCCGCGGAGATCGCTGGAAAGGGTCCCTCGCATGAATTCTGCGGGGACGGCTACTGCATGCTGGAAGCGGGCAAGGACTTGGCCGGTTTCGCCTACGGCGACTTCTTTGCTGAGCCGTCGCCGGAGGTCGAGTTGCGCCAGATCGGGAGCATCTGGCACCTGGGCAAGGTGCTGTTGGAGCAGTGGTGGCTTTCTCCGCATGGCCTGAAGCGTGAGGCGTTGCGGCTGACGATCACCCTCGGTGGCAGAGGGCTGGGAATCCCGGTCGCACTGTAATCGCTCGACGACTGGTTGTGTGACTCCCACAGGTCGGCGAGAGCTGGCGGGCAGCCTCCCGTGGCTTGTTTGTCGCCCGAGTCATTATTGGTGGGATTGCCATCAGATGCGGCAACCTTCCGGGCGAGCCTTTTCAGGAGGCGACGGCGGGATTTGAAACCGCGTATCGGGGTTTTGCAGACCCCTATTCTCCTCTAGCAGGGTGAGGAAAAACCGGGTTCTACAAGAATCTTCCGCCTCATGGGCTCTCGGGTTGGTGCGCCGTCTTGTCTAGCTAACACTTCTTTGCCACGCTTGCGGTCCTCCCACCCCTTTCCTTTC